>Ga0209348_1000828_pt1 | contig 15505 bp, 17 predicted proteins | sample ETNvirenome_2_30_FD_184065 | JGI IMG/M metagenome (GOLD analysis project Ga0209348, IMG submission 184065) | Marine viral communities from the Pacific Ocean - ETNP_2_30 (SPAdes) (version 2) | ecosystem: Environmental > Aquatic > Marine > Oceanic | place: Pacific Ocean | collected 2013-06-22 | reverse complement strand
CAGGAATTGACCCTCAATTCATAACTTATGGCATTATAGGCATTATTGGATTAACTGCTATATCTTTACTTGGGTGATTATCATGTATGGAAATACCAAAAGAATGATATTTAATGCTTTGATTCAAAATAATGATTCAATTGCAGTAAATCAACAAATTGAAACTCCTCAAATGATTGAAACCGGAACTTTAGGACTACAAGATTCCCTTCAAGAAATAAATAAAGTAATAGGATTGGATAAAATTAAAACTACTGAAATGATTGGTATTATTCAAGAAGAAGAAGAAAACTCAATGACTCGCATTGTTGAAAATGACGAACCAACTACTGAATCAACAGAATCTACTACTGAAACTTCTACTGATTCTAATACTGATGATTCCGCTACTACTACTACTGAAAGTGATACTGAACCGGAATATGAACCCGACCCCGAACCAAGAACTAACATAAGTGGAGGAACTACTGAATTTGCATTCCCTACTTGGTTTAGTGATTCCTTGAAAAAAGGTGGAATGGTAGTAGGTTTAGGAGTTTTAGGTTTCATAGGATATAAAGTTTCCGATGCTACGGGCTTAATTGACAAAATAAAAGAAGCCGCTAAACCGGACCCGAAAGAGAAAAAGAAGGAGGAGTAGGTTATGTCATGGATAAATAAAAATTGGAAAGCCCTTACCGTAGTTGGTGGTATTCTCGGAGTTTCCGCTTATGCGAGTAAATATTTTGATGTTGAACCTGTTGATGATTTCGGGGCTGAAACCACTATGACAGTTGAACATAAAGATGGTTCAAGATACAGATATTCGGAAACTGACCCTATTTATGATGTAGATGGTAAAGTCGTAGGTCATGTTTCGGAGATTACTGATGAAAATGACACCCCATATCAACCAATTTATGAGGCTGAAGATTTCGGTGCTGAAACTACACTACCAAGACTTACACCTAAGCAAATGGATTTTTTAAGATATTCTTCATGGGCGAGGGCTTATGAGGCGTATGCAACAGGAATAAGCACAAGGGGTTGGAATCCGAGAGAATGGAAAGAAGATTACACAATTTGTAAAAAAATTACTCACGAAGGATATGATAATGCAATTGCCCGAAAAACTCTCCAATCACTACTTGAAAAGAAAGTAGTAAAGGCTACCGATACAAGTTATGTTAGGCAAGATGGTAGAATAAGAAAATCATACGCTGAACAAGTTAATGAAAACCCTTCATTGGTAAAGAATATTACTCAAATTTGTTTAGTTTTGACACCCATAGGTCTTGAAATCCTCAAAAGAATGTTTGCCCAAAATTTTAAAGATGTAGTTGGGTGGAAAATAGAATTGACCTTCCCAAGTGGTGATACGGCATACTTACATGATGTTCCAAACGATATAGGAAAAGCCCTTGATTCACATATAGGTGATGTTAAATGGGATTCTCAAACGGAAAGGTTTGGGGCTGAAACTCAAACCTTTGAAGCAAGACATAAAAATGATGGAACTATTGCATTCACCGAAAAGGAATGGTATGGTGGATATTCAAGAACCGGACCGAATCATTGGGGTGCAATCCCATTAGGCAAAATTGAAAACGAAAGATACTTCTATATAGATGGTCTAATTGTTATGACTTCGCCCGAAGTAAGACCATTGAAAAATGAATATAATGTAAAAGTTATCATGGATTTACTAAATACTTATAATGCTGATTTTTACAACTCCTTCTCTACTCCAATTCAAAAACAAAGGGCAAGACAACTGATAAGGAAAGTATTTAAAGAATATGATAGGCATACTAAATTTAGGAGAGGGGCTGAAGATTTCGGTGCTGATGAAGATTATTATGAAGATTACATTCAAAGAATCTTCACATTCATTGATGAACAAGTCGGAACTGAATATTTCCCAAGTATTGAAGATGAAGAAGAAGTAGCAAGATTCAAGAAAGGATTTAATGATGAATTTGATGAAGTCGGTAAAGCCATAGAAGATGCAAACGATTGGTCTTGGGATGAGATTCTTGGGGCTGAACAGTTCCTACCGAATGGTGTCCTTCGGTATTATGGAAAAACAGTCAAAGAAGGTCAAGAAGGAGTGTTCAAAGGTGCTGAAGTTAAAATCATCAAAATACAAGAAGTTAAGAAACATAGGATGCCTTCAGTTATCATTTATGAGTATCTTGATGAGGAAGGTAATCCACTTGAAATTAAAGGGAGGTTCGGAATGAAAACAAGAGATTTAACAACAGTCAAGGATTTTATGATTAACTTTACTCCTTTTGAACCTGTAAATCCTATTGAATATGGGGCTGAAGAAGATGATGAAGCATATATACGACATAGATATGGAGAGCCATTAGAAAATATGTCAAGGGCAAGAAAAATTGATTCCGTTGCAGATTCATTAAAGGATTTGCCTTCCTTAGATATGCTCTTTACTATTATCAATAATTTATCAGTAAAACAAGGCAATCAATTGATAAACAGACTTTATGCAGGGATTAGAGAGGGAAGCATTCGGACAAAACCATTCCGTGATAATGTGAGGGCAAATAAGATTCTTCATTTGGGTGCTGAAACCTTTGATGCCGAAAATGATACATGGTTTTACTATAACCTTGATAGGGGTGTTTATAGATTACCGATAATTGATGGTAAAATTATTGGACTGATGCAAGATAGAGAATATGAAATGAGGACAGGATTCCCCAATGCACATGAGTTATTATCAAATGCAAAAGAGGCATCCTCCAAGAGTGCAAAATTAAACGCATCCTATGGGGCTGAAGAAATAGAAACTAATGAGGTGGTTTGGATTAAGAAAGTCATTACTACCCGAATCTATTTAGAGGCTAATGACACTACTAATACTTACATCTATGGGTTCTTTGATAGTTTAGAGGAGGCAAGTGAGGATGCTAAATTAATGAAAGAAGCCTATGGTGAAATCGGGAGTATAGATAAGCCAATGGATTATGTAAGTGGAAATTACAGGCTTACAGGTATGAGTAAAATAAGATATGATGCAAACTTTTCGGGGGGGCGGGGTGCTTTCTTTACAGTTGAATATGAAAAATATAATGGAGATGAAAAAATCCATATTCTTCGCACATACGAGCCAATCAACAGACTTTCAATCGGCTATGGGCTTGAGGCTGATACTGCTGATGTGGATTTTGATGAAGCCTACATGGAAAAGCAAGATGCCGAGCGAATTATGAAACTTCTAAGAATTGTGCGAAGGAAGGCAACAGGCTCAAATGCTCGCTATGCAAAAAATTATGCAAGGGAAGCCGAAAACGCATATTACCAATACGGTATGAAAGGATTAAAAGTTCAAGTCGCCTATGTTTTAAGCAATCTCGGAGGTTGGAGAGGAGATGAGGCTAAAGAAGTAAAGGCTGAACTAAGAAAATTAACAAAATAGGTGATGTAAAATGAAGAACTATCCGAAACTATACTATGAAACTGAAAAAAAGATGATACATAAAGTTGGATATACCTTAGCATTAGGAATGATGGGTGTTGGAGTTTTAGAAACTGCACATTCAATCCCTTACACACTAAGAGGAGAATCCGACCTTACCGGAAAAATATTAGGACCGATGGGAATAATCGCAGGGGGATATATGGCGTATCTTTACCTAAACGAAGCAGGTCTTGTTGGCGGTTTGTATGGTAAAGGAAGCAGATTAAAAACTAATTATTAAGAAAACTTTAATTATCAGTAGATATTATTGTTGATTATGTTTGGCAATAATTTTTGGACTAATCTTAAATTAGGTATTAATTCTAATCCTAATAAAGTAAGTCATAGAGCCGAATTTAGAAGTGAACTTCTTGAGAATAATCCGGTTGATACAACGGAAACCGATGGATTTTTCCCGAAAATATTTAAGAAACCATTTATGCCTACTAAGTGGAAGTGGTTTAGAACATCGGGTGTTCCTAAAGTTTATAGATTCAATGCACCAAGAGGAGTAATCACTAAACTTAATTTCAAATTACCTAAACAGTTTGCCCCATTTGTAGTAGATAATCAAGGTAATCCTTATCAAGATGGAAATAATTTTGATTTAAGTTTAGAAGGAGATACCGGAGATTATTTCACCATAGGCGGAAGGCAATCAGTCATTATGCGAGATGCCGATAATCCTTTAAGTAAATCAGTTTCAGTAAGTTTCCCAACACTTGCATTTAGGGAAAATGGAGTAAATTATTCTTTGAATTGGAATAGATTTGCTCAAGTTAGACGAGTTGCTAAAGGGGCTTTTGATGAGGATTGGGGTTATGCAAGAGAAGGTAATCCTACTTTTGGTGTAGCGAGTTCTTATGATAGAGATATTAGTTTAACTTGGAATAGAAGTATAAAATGGTGGTGGCTTTTGATTGGTGGTGGACTTTTGTTAGGTTTATTGTCAAAAATGAAAGACACAAGATAGATAACTTTAAATAACAGTAATGCTAAGGTAGGCTTGCGCCTAATCGTAGTTATGGTTTTGAGTTGATGAGTGGTTTTTAACGGATAATGCTGAATACAAGTGGTTTTTTTCTTTTTATGATAGACGATGAATGATACAGGTAAGATAGTCTTTCGGGGCAAAGGTGGTTGTTTCATGGCGCACTTTTTTAATCTCTATTAGTGAAAACTAAAATTATAACCAACAGTTATCTTTATGTATCAAAACAAAATATCCTAAGTTATGTTCGGACATAATGTTTTCTCTTATGATGCAATTCCTAATATATACAAAGCGGAATCCGTAGTTTTTAATGCAACTGAATTTGATATTGCTAAAAGACATTCGGTATTGGGAACAGTCAAGGCAAAATGGGTAGAGGCGACACAAACCTACCATTACAAAGCAGGGAATATGTCGGATTACGCTGATAGCGGAAAATCAAGTGCCGCACAAGTTAAAAATTCAACTGTGGAAATAAATGATGGTGTTCATGCTAATGGCGACCCAATAACTCATAGTGTAAAAAGTAAAATAGATGCAGGGCAAGGATTAGAGTTTGAATCACTTTCACCTGCTGACCAACCATCAACTGATGATTCGGGAGATTCAAACGGAGATTCAAACGGAGATTCAAACGGAGATTCAAACGGAGATTCAAATGGAGATTCAAATGGAACTCCCGTTGAAGGTTGCATGGATGATACTGCTACAAACTATGATGATTCAGCAACCGTAGATGATGGCTCATGTGAATATGAAGATGATGGGATTGACTCTAACTTAATTACTTATGGAATAATCGGTATAGTAGGAATTATAGCGATTTCCGTTCTTAAAAGTAAATAGGCGATACCGCTACCTTTAATTATCAAAAAGATTAAATACTAAGAAGGCGATAGCATGAAAATCGGAGATAAGGAAATTAAAGTTGATGAATTTACCATGTATGCCTTCGGTGCAGTTTCTATACTTGCAGTATATTACAGATTTAGGTTTAAATCATTGAAGAAAAAATTATCTAAATTAGGTGATTAAAGTGATTTTCGGTGTTGATAACTTTAATTACGGTCATGTATTTAATGCTGATGAACTTACAGTTCCCAATATGCCAAAAACAATAGTTTATGGAGGTTATACTATTAAGCATGAAATAGTAAATGGCGATTACATACTTCCTACATGGAGAAATCCCACAATTGCGGGAATAACTTATGAGTTAAAAACAACAGTAGTAGGAACAGATTTCACCAACCTCATTATACAAGATGATAGAGTTCCAACATTGGAATTTCAAGATAAACTTGAAGAACAAATTGAAACTGCTAATGTAAAAGCCCAAAATTACATTGATGGAATAACTAATGATGATGTTAGTAGAAATAACTCTAATGGGAATAATGGTGGGAATAATAATGGTGGTAATAATAATGGAACAACCATTAAAGGGTGTATTGATGAAACTGCAATAAACTATGATGAAACGGCAACTGAAGATGATGGAAGTTGTGAATATGAAACTAATGATAATCTAATTTATTTAGGTTTGGGTGCGGGGGCATTATTAATTTTAATGGGGCTTAGGTGATTGAATGTTAGGTAGCATACTTGGTGGAATTATGATTATTGGAGGTTTAGGAATAGTAGTTTATGGAATGGCATTAGGACTAATAGCCAATTATGGTGAGAAAGGATTACAGTTCTTTTCAATAACCGGAATTGCATTACTATTTGGACTTCCGCTAATGTATTATGGGGCAAAAATGATTGGTGATTAAAATGATTTTCGGACATGGCGCATTTGACCTTCATATATTAAATTTTGGGGCTGAAGAAAAACCAAGTTTAAAACAAATCCTTGATACAGACCCTTTGAAAATGTTAAAGGCTAACTTTTCAATCGGAGGAAGTTGGAATCCCGATGGGAATGTAGTTATACTTCAAGAAGGAGATGGATTTTATGTTATTGTAAATAATGATTCTCAAATGAAAGTTAGAGTAAAAGATTTACAATCGGGAGATACAAGAACTTTAGTAGCAAATTCTAAGAATCCCGGTATTGAGGCCGAAGGAAACAATGTAGCCGTAAGATTGCTTTCAGTTAAATCTCCTAATGGTTCTTACTCATACTAAAGTTTAAATAGGTAATTGTAGTAATTTACAATTAAGAGGAATTGAAATGACGGATAAGACATTTTTTAGTTTTTTTGATAATTGGAATAGAATAGTAGATGATATTGACGGAAGGAATAGGTATAGCCCTTATGAGCCTTACAAGCCTTATCCTCAAAGGGAAAGAACAAAATCAATTACGGACTTAGTAAAAACTGCTCTAAAAAGTATTGGCGAAGATAGCCTTGATAATGTTAATGCTACAATCAAGATTAGAAAGGGTAATAAGTTTTTTGAAGTCAAAGTAAAAGATATTACTGAAACAATGACAAGAGATGATGAAGAAATTATTTCCATTGATTATAGTGATAATAAGGCTGATGAAAATGAAAGAAAAGAATGAAAATCGCCTAACGGAATCACAATGCCCTGTTTGCTCTACGAAATGGCGAACTAAAGAAATGGTTTTGAATAAAGGCACATACTATTGCGGTTGTGGCTATGGAAGAAAAAAACTTTAAAGGGAAAAGCATTATATGGCGGGAACTTGAAGTTCTTGATATGCCTTTGATTCTCATAGATGGAGGATATTTTGTAGGTAGGTTTGAAAACCATTGGTCAAGATATTCTAAAAAGAAAAATATGAGATATTGGTGGAATAAAGGCAAAGAAAGGCACATTACGAAAGATGAGTTAATGGCTAATTTGAAGCGAATCCTATCCTATGATATTGGGTATTTGAATATGAGGATTCAAGAAATGATGTTTCCCCGCAAGGTCGTAGTATGTTATGATGGCATATACGGAAGGCGAACAAGAGGTTCACGCTATCCCGACTATAAAATGAATCGGAGAGGAGATGTGAAATCCGATAAACATAAAGGTATTGATGTAAGGAAGCGGATTAAACAATGTGGGTATGACCCCCACAACATACAGGAATATTGGAGTTATGAATATGATGAATTAATGGAGGCTGATGATATAATTGCCCGAATATGTTATGATTGCCCTACTGATGATGAAATAATTGTTATGACAAAGGATAAGGATTTATTTCAATTGATGGTTCTTCCTAATATTAGAATCCATGACTTTACTAAATTTTATACTGTTGATGATTTTAAAGAGGAGTTTGGAATTGAGCCTCATCAGTATCTTGATTTCAAGGCTTTGGCGGGAGATTCATCGGATAATATACCCGGTGTTAAGGGCATAGGATTGAAAACCGCCTCTAAATTACTACAAAAATATGGAACAATAGAAGAAATACCTTATGATATTATTAGTGAAGATAAGAGGGAAGAAATTAATCTTTGGAAAAGAATATCCAAGATTCCTTACCATATCTCTTAAATAGGTCTAAGTAAATATTTTAATTACTACGGTGATTAATAATGGAATTGTGGATAGATGAACATACCCTTGATGAATATATTGAAATGACTAAGCCTACTAACGAATACGCCCATAAAGGGTTAAACGCATTTTTAAGAGAAATAAGGCAAATGGGTTATATGTTTAGACAATCACATAAGATTGTTTTACAAAATGAAGGCGTAGTGGCTGATTTTAATGAGGAGTATAATAATTATCTTGACAAAAAGGCATCAAATGAGGAAAATAGAAAGTGGTTAGAAATTAAAAGGTCAAAAGAGGTGAAGCGTAATGAAGATTGATAAACCTCAACTCATAAGTCAAGATGATAAACTACAATCTATGATGGTTGATATTTTAGAGCCTAAAATTAACCAACTTAATCTATTGAATGAACTTGATATACAAGGAATTATGATGGGTATGTGTAAGGTTAAATTAGTAAATGAGGAAACAGGTTCGGAGTTTAATTTTCACAATGAAGATTATAATTTTAGTTATCTTTATGCTGATACTTTGAGTTTCCTTGAAATTAAAAATAAAAAGTGGTTGCCTAATTTATTTTTTGATTTTTGTGCAATAGATAATTGCTATATTGATGATATTTTCATTCAAGGATTTAAGAGGTTTGGTTATACTATCATGGATTCTAAGGATGAGGAAGTTAAAACATTAGGAACTTTGTTGGATTAGTTAAGTGGGTGTTCAATATCTTTTGACCCTAAAACCCATTTGAGGGTTTTAATTACTCCTTCAAGGGCTTTAATATTTCTAAGGCATTCAATTGCCTTCTTTTTATTGGATTTTACTTTGTAATACCTCATAAGCCAATGGTTTCTTTCCTTTTCCGCCTTACCTAACATTACATTAATTTCTTCTTCACCTCTAACGCCTAAGAATAGTTCGCTTTCTTGGTGGTCGGATAGTATTTTTCCCATGATTTGCCGATTAAGTTATGATATATAAAACTTTATCATATTTGGTTAATAATCTTTTAAGTAGTTAAGAACTAATGATAAATCATGCAAGTGATTATTGACACTTATGAACCTAAATATTTTCAAGAAAACTTGGAAGATGCCGTAGTTGAACCGTTAAAGGTGGGAGATTTTCATTTGGTATTTGAAGATGGAAGGCGAATCGTAATTGAAAGAAAAACATGGGATGATGCCTATAACTCTTGGTTGAGCAAAAGGTTAGAACTCCAAATTTCAAATATGATTGAAGAATATGATGAATATATATTACTAATAGAAGGAAATAAATCGGGTTCAAGATTATTTAGAAGTAGAAAATATAATCAATTAGAAGGATTACAAACATTTCTTAATAGAATGAGTCTTGAAGTTATCCCTGTTGTTTATACTTCTTCTAAAAAGAAAACAGTAGATTATTTTCACTACCTTAATAAAAGGATTGAAAGCGGAGATTACAAAACTTTGGTTAGAAAAACAAAAATAGTGAAATCCTCAAGAAATGTATATCATAACATATTAAGTTTAATACCCGGCATAACAATTGATAGGTCTAAATCATTGTATAATCATTTTAATTCATTTGATGATTTTGTTAAAAATATTCAAAAGGCAAAAGAAGTTGATGATAAAAAAAGATGGCATAATCAAGTGGATAAGATAGAGGCATTTATGGGTGAAGAATGGGAAGATAATACTGAAAGAGAAATAATATTTGATAATACATCTTAATGGAAAAGTATAAATACTTCAAAACCCAATTTGATAGTATGAGTAATCAAGGAGATACGCAAGAGAAACTAAGAGTAGAAATAAGTAGCGAAATGGCTAAAGAAATTGTTAAAGGAATTGAAAATACTGATGAACAAGCAATCTTCATTTTTTACCCTAATCAAATGTTTGTAAGAGTAAGCGACCCTTACAAAGCAAGAGTAGTAGAACTAAACATTTCTTGTGAACATTTTATTTCATATCATTACAATGTAAGTGAGGAAGATGTAAGTGATGAGCAAGTAAGAGTAGGAATCGTCATATCAAGACTGAAGGATATAACAAAAACCCTCAAAAAAGGTCAATCCCTCATTTTGGTGTATAGGGAAGGCTCTAATAAATTAGAAACAAAGGCAGGTATTTTGAATAGAGATATTAGGTTGATTAGGTCGGAACTTTTGAATGAAGTTCCAATTATTTCTATTGCGCCCGAATATGAGGCTAAAATAGATTATGCTACTATGCAACAGTTTATCAAAGCCTCAAATGGTAAGGGTCATTTATTTGATATTATAACTGATGGTCGTTTAGTTCTTGCTTCCGAAACTGATGAAGGTTCAGTAAGAATATCTAAAGATTTAGAAGAATCCCTGTTAAACCCTGCGGATTATATGTCTATGACTACATTTTCAGTTGAACATTTAGATAGAGCATTAAGTTTAGGTTGTGGAGATTTGAATTTAAGAGGGAAACAAGATAGCGCAGTTGAGTTTTCATGGACTTCAAAGGCAGGTATTAATATGAAATCATGGGTTGCACCGAGAGTTTGATTACTATGACTACTAAACCAACTAACTTTGAAGCGGCAAAATCCGTTATGAAGATTGGAGAATGGATTACTGCTGACCAAATTATATGTAGATTATTAGATATTGGAAGAAGGGAAATGCCTACTAAAAAGGCGATAGCAGTAAAGTTCAAAACAGACCCCGATATAAAAATTATCAAAAAAGGTAGAGAACCCACATTATTTACTAAAAGAGGATAACCATAATCATTAAGTATCAAAGCACACTAAAATCAATTATGGCTACTAATTACCAAGTAGATACTATTCTAAAGGTAAATGAAATACAACCTAACCAAATAGAATATTGGGAAGGCAAAGAGATGCCTCAAGGCCAATACTTAATAGATTATTGGTATAATAAAATTGTAGAAGAATTTGAGCGAGTTCCGGCTCACCCATATTCTAATTATGGAAAACACAATCAACTAAATAAATTTGGAGGGCAAGATTGGCTACCCGAAGCCTCTACTTATGTTAATGGTGATTATAAGGGAACAAGAAAACCTCAATTGATAAAGGCATTGAAAAATAGAATAAGCACGATTAATAGTCAATCCAATCAAAAAAGCGGATATAAAGTTTTTAATGAGATTACCGGATTATATCGGTTATTAGTAGTTGATGAAAATATTACTGCGGAAAGGAATCTTAAACTTGAAGAAATATGTAAAAAAATAACTGAATCACCTTATGGATTAATTGACCCTTCAACGGGTGAAGAAGCCATAATTGATATAGAAGTAGGCGAGCGAATAGAATATTATTTCCCCGAAGGCATGAATAATACTTCGGTAGTAAAGTATAGAGTTTGTGAACCTGCGGAGAAAGAATTAAGTTTAACAGATACTATTCTTGAATCACAATGTTATGGATTTTTATTAAATAAATTTAATGAATTAAACGATGAAGAAAAACAAAATTCACGATTATCCGGTCAATTATTTAGTAGAATGATGCAACAAGGAAAGGTAGATAAAGTATTTCAATATTATAGAACTAATGCAGGTTTTTGGCAAAGTAGAGTTAAAGAAATAGTAGATGAATTACAACGCCTTTCCGGTGAAGAATTAACAAGTTTATTAGATAGTTATGAAGTGGAAGAACCTCAATTCATTGGTAATGAAGGAATAGTAAGTAAAACTAAAGAAATCAATTATGCAAAACTAATAGGTTCAAAACTTATTATTGAAGATTCTAATTTATCCGCTTGGCTGATAAGCAATTCACCTAAAGCAAAGGGAGTAAAGGAAGGTATAAGATTCCCTAAATCAAGTGCAGGTGATTATATTATTAGAATCACTACTGAACCTACGGAAATATTATGTAAATCATCAAATAGAGTTTATGGTAATTCCTCTTGTGAACAATTAAGTTCCTCACACCGCAGTAATGGACCTTTTAGTGATATTGAATATGGAAATGGTCTTGCTATGATTTATCTAACTAAAGATGTTTTGAATGAAGAAACCGGAGATATTGAATTTACTAAGGAAGCAATTTTTAACTGTTTAGGTAGATTTATGTTGAGATGGGGTATTGGAACTGATGCAAGTGATAATAAGATAGGCGTAAAAATAGGGGTTGAAAATACAATCTACGGTAGAGAGCCAAACAATAATAGAGATGATACTAAAAATCCTACTTGGAAAACAACAGTAGGTAATGGAATCGTTAAAATATTAACTGATGCGGGATTGTTTGATTATAAATATTGTAAAACTCCTTATAACTATCAAGGTTATTCCGATGTTAAAGGAAGGTCGGGCGAAATCACTTACACACCGGATGCCTTTAGGTTGAGTATAGACCCCTCATCAATCGGAGTAGTAGAGAGCATAAATTATGCTGACCCGAATGCTTTTTCATTCAATACTATTAGAGATATGGTGAATCAAACAACAAATGATACAGTTTTAGTTTCTATTGCTGAAAATCCTTTGATTTGGTCGGATAGAAGAATTTGCTCACGCATGATGAGAAGATTATGGGAGATTGAGTCCGTAGAGGATAGAATAGCACTTGTAGGAATGTTAATACAACATACATTTGCTAAATTTGATTGGATGATAGAAAATATTAAAACTTTTAATTCATACTTTATTGAGGCTTCTATTGAAGAACAAAAAGCCATTTATCTATCAATATTAAATCACCCTATGGAATGTAGTCTTGAAGTATATGAAACGGTTTTTAATCACTATATTAATCTTTTTGATAATGCTTACGATGAGGAAGGCGAAATTCAAGTAGGGTTAGGGGGTTGGGATATGGAATTAATTATCAATCAAAGGTATGCTATGAACACTATGGGAAGAAATACAGGCTCACAAACGAGTTTTGGTTATCTTCCTTCATCTTATTTAGATTTAATGGTTAAAGGATTCATTATTTGGTGTGAAAGAGAAATAGAGGAAAGAGGAGAAGTGTGGAGTAGTTCTCAATTTAATGAAAAGATTATGACTTCTTGTTTTGGTTTAATGAGGCAAAAATATATAGGTCAAGAAAATACAGACTTGTTATTTGATTTAGTAGTGAAACAAATTGAACAATCTATTAGAAATAACTCAATGGGAGTTAGTAGAATGGGAAATTCATTACAATCATGGAGAGGTATGGAAGATATATCAACAGATGGGTTAGGTTATCTTACATCATCACCGGAAGTAGCGGAAACCCGACTTTATACAACTATTTCACCTTTAATTTATCAAACTATTTATTTCCCTAAAATGTATGATGATATAGGTTATCAGCAATTGTGGAATCTATCAAAAACTCAAAGAATTGATTTAGAACATACATTAAGGACTAACCGAAATATTATTAAGGTATTAGATTTACTTAGAGAGGGCAATAAGCCTAACACTTCGGCTACTGCATTTTTAACTTATGTTGTTTCATGTGATGATGCTAATGAATTAGAAGCGTTATTTAATTATATGCTTTCAATTGATGATGCTGGATTAAGAGGTAAATATGCTACTGCGTTTTTGTGTTATCCACAAAATATGAAAATTAATGATGTTAATTTTAGAGATAGAATGATTCCCGAAGAAGTTTATCCTGTATTAGCCGAAATAATTAAAGAGGGAGAGGCATTAAGATATGTTAATTCCTTTGCCCGAAAAATTAGTTTAGGAAATAACTTTGCTAAAATAGGTAAATTTTCCGATAGTAAGAAAAGTGCAGTTAAAGCAAGGGCTGACCTTTTATCGTTAATTCAAGAATTAAATCAAGAAATGATGGGATTGCCTCTATCGTTTTGTTGGCAACTAATTTCTAATTATGCTGATGATTGGTTTGATTCTACTGAATCATTTTATGAAAGTGGAGATGTTTTAACAAGTTATTTCCCTCCACTTATTAGGTTTATGCAAAACTTCCCTAATGATGAAGATTTGTTTTACGCATTTGAAAGCGTTGTATTAAACTCTCAACTTGGTAGTATTTTTACACCGGAAGGGGAAAGACCATACCGAAGTTTAGAACCGGAAGAATTTGCTGATTATGATATTCAAACTCAAATGAGTTATGCTTTACCAACACTTAAAAAGTTTGTGGGAGGTCTTGCTCAAAACCCTAACACCCCTAATGAAATGATGGAAAGAATTGTTCAAAAACCCGAACAACAATCGGTTGGATATAAAAGAATGCTTGAATATTTGAATACAGGAAATGAAACATTTAGCGAACAAGAATTACTTTCGGCTTTTCAACAATTTGACAATTCCCTAAGTGAAAATAAAGGAGTAAAAGGAAGATTACTTAAATATATTTGGAATGAAGGATATAATCACGATAACTTGAAAATGAATCCTAATATTGTAGGTGCTAAAATATTTGATTTAGTTTCTCAACAATACCCAATAAGTATTCTAAAGAATAATAAACTATCTTCAAGAACTTATGATAGGTATTTAAACAAAATGATAAATCAAGTAATTACTCCTATGCCATCGGATTCCTCAAGAGATGCTTACGAAGTAATGAATAATAGTTTTAGAGATTACATAGTTTCAAGAAGTATGCGAGAAATAAACTACCCTCAAAGATTTAGTGCATTTTACTCTAATAATGATGATACAACTCAATTCATAAGAGCCGGAAGATTAAGGTGGAGTAGTGGATTGCCTTCAGCACCCGATGGGGCTACTGAAAGAAATCTATCCGAATCCGGTAGCATACCCGACTTCCCTCAAATTGTTCAAGAAAAACCATTTATTCTATTTAGAGCCTTACAAACTAATGTAGAGAATGATGAACTCTTGAGAGGAATATGGCGTTTTCAACTTAGTAATTCGGGATATGCCCGATTTGGAAGTGCAAGAGAAATAACTCCCAACATTAATGAATTTTACAAGTATATCAAAGAGAATGATTTGTTTTTAAATAGTTATCAACAACCTACCGATGATGGAAGTATTGAAATCGGAGGCGTAGATATAAATGATTACTTAAATACATTTAAAAATTATCTTCAACTTTATTCTTACGCTAACATTTATGAAGCCAAATACAGACCGCTAACTGTTAGCGAAGAAAGAACGGCTAATTCAGTTGCCTATATGTTAGGTATTGAAAATTTCCAAGTCCAAGCCAATTCCGGTCAAACTACATTAGGAGTTTCAAATGACACAAGAGGACCATCAAGGGATTTACAAAGTGCTATTTGGACTAATTTCCGAAACCCTACACAAAAAAGAAAATTTATAGAAAACTTAAAACAATGCCCTCACATGACGGACTTTAGAATAACAAGCGGATATAATTCCAACACTAATTCTTTTGAACTTGAATTTGAATTATGGAATGAGGATAAGAAACAGGAATTTGGTATTGATTATGATGAATGGATAAAGATATTTAATGAAAATCTACCTAAAATAAGAGATGGATTTGATTATGCTTCCGAACAGTTCATTACTATCTATAATGGAGATACAAATTTAGAAAAACTATGGGGTTGGAATAATCCCGATGAAAGAAACCTAAGAAATTACTCCGATGATAACGGATATATGCAAGCA
>Ga0209348_1000827_pt1 | contig 15558 bp, 17 predicted proteins | sample ETNvirenome_2_30_FD_184065 | JGI IMG/M metagenome (GOLD analysis project Ga0209348, IMG submission 184065) | Marine viral communities from the Pacific Ocean - ETNP_2_30 (SPAdes) (version 2) | ecosystem: Environmental > Aquatic > Marine > Oceanic | place: Pacific Ocean | collected 2013-06-22 | reverse complement strand
TCTACTCTTCTCAGCAAATCCTTTGATAAGCATCTTTAATTTTGCCCTCTTACCATATGGATTAGGTTTCTTTGCTTCTTTTACTAACGTTCCATCTGGCATTGTTACTGTATAACCTTTAGGTATTGGTTTACATTTTTGGTCTTGATGACAGAAGTATTTACCTTCACCACACTCCACTGCTACCGCCTCCTAGAATTGCAAGGTTTATCCCTGCCATTGAGTACATCACATTATGTATAGTAGTAAGGTCAACGTCCTTGACCCATGGCTTTACATTGTCATTATAAATCCAACATTGCAAACTTCCATACTGTGCTTTAGGTATGGATTCATCAAACCAAGGATCGTACTTCATGTACCTAATCCTTTTCCTTTATCATAATTATCTTTACCACCGTATCTTGCCATCGTATTTACATAAGATTTTATATCTTTGAACCCACGTTTCTTAGCATCAGCAGCAGTCTCTTTCTTTTTATCTGCCATGTCCTTATACTTGTTAGTTCCTGCAGTAGACTTAGCACCCTTAACCTTCTTAGGTTGGTTGCTACCTTTTCTCATGATGGCACCTTTACCATACTTAGCAATAATTTTTTTCTTTACTATGTCAAGTGCAGTATCCTTTTCTTTTAGATCTTCTAACTGATCTAATGCTTTACTTGACCAATACACTTCTGTCTCTTCTCTTTTGTATGCAGGAACTTTTGCACCTTTTACACCACGACGTGCTTTATGCTCTTCTCTACGTTTGTCAATAGTTTTTCCTCTCTTACCCTCAGGGTCAAACATACCAGGATCACCATGACCAGGACCTGATCTTCTATAGTTTCTTATGGATGCTTTACCATAGTCACTACGTCCTTGATCTACCTTTGCTTCATCAACAGTTGATGAATTATTGTTATTACTATTAGAAGAACTCATTGCAGCACCAACACCTGCTGCTACTCCTGCTACTTTTCCTGCTTTCTTAGCTACCTTACCTACTTTTGCAGCAACTTTCATTCCCTTAGCAGCAATAGCACCTACTTTAGCAAGACCTGCGAGTGGTGCTGCCTCATTCTGTACATCAGGACCATCGTTCACATCATTCTTGCGACGATCCTTTTCACACTTCATGCAATCGCAATCCTCACCATGCTCTTTCTTAACCTCTTTGAGGTCATCCTTCTTAGGATTGATAAGAACCTTAGATTTTTTTTCTGTTAGATACGCTTTAAAAGATAACATTACATTCCCTGTTTACGCATGAACTCTTTGAATGCAGGAGAGTTAATTCCTCTCTTAGGATCATTCATTCTCTTCTTTCTTCTTTGTTCAAAAGATAATTCACTATCTGGTTTTTCAGCATGCTTCTCAGGATTTCTCATTGCACCATAATTTTCTACATTAAGTGTCTTAGGATAGTCTTTGTCACCTGGTTTTGCTTTCTTCTCACCAGAACCTGCTTTCATTCTTGCTTTTTTCTGACGGATGTTATCCCATAGTCCATCCTTTTCTACTAGAGATTCCCACTCTTCCCATGCTTCGTTGAATTTCTTAAACGAAATCATGATGCTTTCTCCATTCGACGTTTTGCTGCCTGTTTAGCATATAGTCTAGATGATTGCTTCATCTTTTCTATTGCCTTTTCCTTGTTACCTGCTACTGCTGCCTTACCTCTTTCTACCTCTGCTTTCTTAGAAGCTTTGAGTGCTAGGTCTGCAGAAATTTCAGTTAGTTCCTCTTCCTTTACGCAGTTAGGTACTTCCTTACCACCTTTTTTCTTAGTTCCTTTCGCTTTATATCCATCCCAACATGTGTCAGCACCAACGTTCTTACGTGCTTGCTTCATTCCTTCTTCAACAGATGCAGGTGCTGTATCTTCAACTTCATGCTCAATGACTTTACCATCAGCATCTTTCTCATGATGCTCTTTCATCTTCTTGTTTGAATGATGACTTGGATCACCGAATGCAGGGTTGTTTTTATACTCTGGTTTCTGCTTTTTCTTTTCTGCTTCTAACTTCTTTGCTTTGGCATCAAGAAAAGCTTTCATTGCACCACCTGGTTTACCAGTTCCTTTGGTTAAACCATAGACACTACCTTCTTCTACTTCTACTTCTTCCTTACGTGTATCTTTTCCGTCAGGTTTTAATCCTTTCTTCTTTTGGATAGCATTGTGTACAGCACCTGCATGTTCTTTAGAACCGCTTTCTATCTTGCCGTCACCATCGTAATCTTTTTTTGCTTTTTCCTGTACCAATTTATAGGCATCAGTCATATCAGGAAGATTGTTTATTCCGAAAGTATTCATTGTCATTTTAGTACCTTGTCCTTTTTATTTATCTTCTTTACGAACTCACCAGGTGTTAATTTCTTAGCATAGTTAGCTAATTCGTCAGTTCCTATCTCACCTGCAGGTGTAAAGTTAAAGTATTTCATCTTGTTGATCTCTGTTAAGTCTTTCAACCAAGAACGATAGATCCTTTCGTTCTCATCAACAAAGATGACGTAGTTACTACCACGACTTACAACTTTTCCAGAAATACCTGTGTTTACATTTTCTACAAGAGATCCTATTTTAAATATATGACCATTGAAATAGTATTCTCTAAGTGCTTGAGGATCTAACTTAGGTGCAATCTCATGTAATGTATATGATGCATCTTGAAAATCATCAAGATCTTCTTGGACTTGCATTGCTTGTCTTAGTGTATTATATAGTTCTTGTTTTCCTTTTCTTCCTAGTTTCTCTGGCATACCTGACACAAATGTATCATAGTCATCATCCATAGCTGCCTTACGTAGCTTAGATGCACTCATACCTTCTACACCATCACCATCAGGATCTCTATCACCCGCAGAAGAAACTTTAATTTGATCAAAATTATATAAGTCACCGTTGTACTTGGTTGCTAGTGAGTTAAATTCACTAACTCTATCTCCACCAACTACTAAATTTACTGTACTATATCCTTCACCATCAAGAGTTTGAAGCACATCAAAGATAGTTCTCATCTCTTCACTATTCTGAATAGCATTTGCATGATCAGGGTATGCCTGTTTCATGAATTTAACTTTAGTGCCAGGATCTAGTGGGTTCTTCTGAGGATCTTGTGATCTACTAGGGTAAATCCTGTACTCTCCTCCCTTAGAAGCAGCTTTTACTTTACTTAGAAGTGCTTCATGTCCAGTAGTAGGGGGATTAAATCTTCCAAAAGTAATAGATATGCTACCTTGATCGACCGCACCTTCGCCTCCTGCAGTTTCTTCTCCTCCATTCTCGGTTCCTCCTGCTAATTCTTTTGCGGTCAACTTTGTAAGTTTACCGTCTTTACTCATATGCGTGACCTTACCAGTTTGATCGGCATATTTACCGTATCCAACGTGTGTAAGATTGAGTTTCTCTGCTTCTTGAGCTGCAAATGATTTTTGAGCTTCTTTTAGGAAAGCACTAAACTTTTTCATTCTTCCAATTTTTACTAAGATTAAAGTTTGCTCTGCTAAAGGTTAGTCTATCTACAAGTTTGTATGGAGTTTTGGAATTTATCACATAACCTTCGTGCTTTGAAGGTTGTCCATCGATATAGCATTCCACATCACCGCTTTCACGGATGGATTTTTGTAGACGCTGTTTCAGTTGATAGATGTAGTGCCATGCCTTAAAGGTATATACACTAACCTCTCCCTTATATTTATCAGGTAACGAATCGTACATTTCCTGTGCGTCAGGAATACGTCCTTCACGTACGAAACTATTGATATGTTGCTTGATCTTAGGTGCAACTTTTGGATGAGGAGTTTTAGATCTAAACACAGGTATAAACGACTTCCATTGATCTGTAAAATTTAATTCTTTCTCTACAAATGCCCATGCATCTGTTGCACTTACACAGTAACAAGTAGATGAACTAGCAAGATTAATCCCGATGTGCCCAATACAATCCGCAGAAACTTGCTCATAAAGAGTATGTGGAGCAATGACAATATAGCCAGGGACTTGAGTGGGAAAACGATACTCCAAACAATTAGGAGTGTAAGAATGTGACCCACCGACACCAATCCAGTCAGCTTGAACAATGCTATCGATACGAGGAGCAAAATGAAACAATAACCTAAGAATGTCTGCCACATCGCCTTTGTGATTGGTCTCAATGTCGTCGAAGGAATAATTGATTTTCGGGATTTTTTTGTTGAAGACACTCTTTGTACCTACGAAGAATTTACCATTGGCAGGATTAGTACCGAATACTACAGCAGGAGCACCGTCCCACTTGATACCAACAGTTTCACACGAGATCATCTCTGTGATTGCTTTGAGTGCAACTCTACGACCATTAAAGATAGAATCTTCTGGGTGTTCGAGGTGTTTGTTTGGCATGTCGTCCTGTCTTATATCCATATTATAACAGGTTTTCATCTCTAATGCGAGTCATAGTGGACAGTTTGATAAGTGTCCTCAATAAATTTTTAAGAAAGGACCGTTGCTACTACCGAATTCTTTTTTAGCACCATAGTATAGTGCTGTACACCACTCTGTCATTTTCTTTTTCTTTGCAATCTGTACCCATATATGTGCCCACTCCATAGCAATTAACTTAGAAGAAAATCTACCACCAGAACTTCTGTCTGCCTCATTTGTTTCATAAGTTATAGCGTATGCCATTACTTCTTCAATACCTTCTGTTATCTTCTGACTATTTTCATATACTGCAACCTCACCAAGATCTATCATATTAGATAACTTTAATTTTTTATACAAATCTATCCAGTAATCAATTTGATTCTTTTCCCATTTACCTACAGGAGGTATCATTCTATGTTTTGATGCAGATTCTGGTCTCTTTAATCCTAAGTCTTTTAAAATTTCTTCTAATGCAACACTTGATACTTTTCCAAGTTTAGCACCTGCATCCTTTCCCTTTGGTGTTAGGTCAGTTTGTACTAAATTTCTTGCTTTAGAGTATTGAAAGTTTCTAGATTGTCCATGAACCTGTCCACCTTTAGTTGTGACTATATCAAAACCAAGTTCACCAGTATCAAATAGAAAATTTTTTTTCTTACCTAAGGTTAGATTACATTTAAGAGACTTAGGAACTAAATCTAATGAAACAGGAGATGCTTTTCCATTTGCATTTGCCATCTCTATGTTAGCAACTCTTTTATTTTTTGATATAGCTTTCAATGATACACCTATAAGAATTTTATGTTTCAGTGCCTCTTTCATATACATGTTTAGGACGTTCAATTTTGCTTCTTTAGACATCCCATCTACATTTGTTAGTTGTTTTATCTTTTGTTCTACAATTCTTTTTTGAGTTTTCTTTACCATAACAATATCCATAGGATTCCAACGATCCTTTACAGATACACCACATTGTTTCTTTGCAATATCTTCTATCATAGGCATAATACCTCTATCTCTTGAGTATTCATACCCTCTAGCACCACCTAAAAATTTCTTAAGTGCATTAGTTTGTTTTCTATATGTTTCTCTCCACTCAGCACCATAACCTTCATAAACCTTTTTCATCTCTCCAGATGTAGGTTCTTTATTTTGCTCAATTACAGATTGAAAAAATAATTTCGATCCATTCTCTTGCTTTGCTGTCTCTATAGCGTTTGTAGCCATTGAACTTTCTAATTATTTATCTTCACGTTCTCCCATTATATCTTTAATGTTAGAAAGATATTGATGTGTTTCTTTGATAGTGTCTATTGATAATAATATATCTGCAATGTGCTTACTGATATATGGTTCTTCAGTTCTTGCTGCAAATGAGAGAGCATTTCTTAGATTTGCCTTTGCATCATCTAATGAATCTGATACTTGTTGTGAGAGTGCCATTTTAGTGTGGATTATAAATTTTTAAAATGTATAGTGCTGTTATAATACTAATTATAAGACATACCGAAATCAACTGAATCATTAAACATCTCCTATCAGACGGTTTTCCGAATAATGTACATCAAACTCACCGCCAGGATACCTTTTCTTAAGTTTATCTACATTCATTTCAATGACTTCTTCTGGTGTAGTATCTAAAGCAATACATGCTTGAATAAAATACCACATGATATCACCTAGTTCACGTTTCATATGAAATAGATTCTCTTGACTGACTGGTTTACCTTGGAATAGTATTTTCTTTACTATCTCAGTAAACTCACCTGACTCAGCACTTAGTCCTAGTGCAGCAGTCAATGCTCTATGTGATTTAAAATCTTTAGAGTATAAATCTCTCAAGCGATCTTGAAAGTGTCCACCTGTTTTACTTTCGTCAGAAGTAACAGCGTCTACAAATTGAGTGTATTTGTCAAAGTCAATCATACTTTAGTTCATTAAACGATTTTGCTGCAAACTTTTTAGATAATTCTTCGTTTCCTTTGTCGATTATATCAGTTTGAGCTTTGTCCTCTACATCATACAGCCTCATCTTCGCTCTGTCAATACCTATTGCAAATCTTTTATTAATTGTAGGATCATTATATCTGTTCTTCAATTGTTTAACCATAATCTGATTCATCTCCTCCAATTCCTCCGTAGAAATAAGAGCAAACATAAGATCAGCAGTTGCGGGAAGCCCAAAACTTTCGCTTGTATCAGTAAGATCAACATCACTACTCCCAAAGCCAGAACGAGTCGTCTGAGTAGCGGAGACGATAGGTACATTAGCTTCAACTGCAAGACCACGGAGTTCTTCTGCAATCGCTTTGACATAGGTATACGAGTTTACTATAGATCCTTTATACCTCTGAGAGGCACATATATTCAGATAGTCAATGAATATGATATCTGGTTTTATACTTTTCTTTAGAGCGAGGTCACTGATCAAAGATTTGAAGTGTCCTACATGTGCTGACGCAGTAGGATATTCTTTGATGATTAACTTGCCCTGTGTTTTCTTTGCAAGGTTCTTAACCTTACTTTCAAACATTACCTTAGGTAAGTCTGCAAGTTTTTGTATAGGAATATTTAGTAAATTAGCATCGATTCTCTCTGCAATTTTTTCTTCTGCCATCTCCAAAGTGATGTACAGAACATTCCTACCTTGTAGTAACACACTACTGGCAACATGACACATAAACAAAGACTTACCCACCCCAGTACCTGCAAGAGCAATGTTAAGAGTTTTATTAGGAAGACCGCCTTTTGTAATCTTGTTAAAGAAGTCCAAATCAAAAGGAATTTTGTCTTCTTTTCTATGGTAGAAATCATATCTCTCATCCGAATTGCCAATATAATCATGTCCTACATTCTGATCAAAACTTACTCCAAGTGCTTGACTGAGGATTTCTGGAATAGCACCTTTATCTTTCTTGCTATCCTGTCCATCAGCAATCTTAACGGATTCCATAAGCGATAGATAAATCGCTCTCTCCTGACACCATTTCTCTGTAGTGTCAACCAACCAATTATAGTCGCTTTTCTCATTGGATAACTCACCTAGAACCTCCTTAATATTTTTAAATTGATCTTCAGTTAAATCATTACGTTCTTGACATTCTATACTCAATGCATTGAGAGAAGGTAAAGCATCGTATTGACTAATGTATTCATGTATTTCTAAGAATATAATTGTATGCTCACGTACAGTAAAGTATTCTTTCATCAAGAAAGGTAACACCTTACGTGCATACTTCTCATGATAGCATAGATTACTAAGAATAGTGAGTTCTAAATTCATGTGTAATGTAAATAAGTTCCAACAATGTATTTGTTATTAGACACAGGTGGTTTACCTGCGTGTCTATATTGCCATGTAGGTGGGAATAAAAGTATTGTACCACACTTAGCAGAAATGTCAAAGTTTAGTTTAGGAAATGAAGTTTCTCCTCCTTCCTCTACGTCATTAAGATATAAAAAACCGACTAGAAATCTACGAGCAGAAGCATAGTCTTGCACATCAACATGATCTTTGAACTGATCATAATTATTATTTTCATACATCTTCAAACGAAACTCTTCGTATGAATATTTCGCAGGGAAGTCAGCACCTAAGTCCAGTTCTTCCATGTATTGATCCATGCACTCATCAAATATATCAATCAACAAATTTTGTTCAGCGACCCACTTGGGATCCTTTGCATGATACCTCTGTGAAATATTTAGTTCTCTGAAACTTGGTCGCTGCTCTCTATCAGTGTATACGCTGTCGGATTCATCAAAGTTCTTGATGATTGTTTGACATACAGATTCACTAAGAACATTAGGATATGTTCTAACATAGTCAGTAAGTTTAGTTGCCATAACGAAACTCTTTCTCAGCAGCTTCGTTAAGTTTATCCATCAATTCTTCGGTGAAGTATTTGTCAGGATCCTTGAGAATAGCAGAAGGATAGACGCTAGACTCCCCAATAATAAAACGGTTTCCCTTACGTTCAAGAACTCCATGTTTCTCACCCAGTTCCAGTAAACCGTAGTATCTGTCAAGTCCACGATCATAAAATAATCTTGTCTCAACACTTGAATTCTCCTTTGTTAGTCTGGACTTTGCGGTTTTGCATTTGATAATATTTCCAATAATTTCCTTACCATCTTTTTCCTTCTTCTTTGATAGATATACAATTGTGCTTGCAGCGTATTTGAGTCCACTTCCACCTCCCATTTCTTTAGTAGGAATATATGCACCTACCACATCATATGTGTGATTGGTGACTATCAAAGGAACGTTTGCTTTACCTAATTTGAGGGTTAGCACACGAAAGATTGATTTAACAACTTGGGCACGAGTCATATCTCGTGTCTCTTTACCTGCCTCAGAGTCTTCTACTTCTTTAGTTGTAGACAGCATACCCAAAGAATCTAAAACAAACATTAAGGGTTTGCGTTCTTCAGCAGATTGCTCAATATATTTATCTAATATTTTGATTGCTTGTAATCTAAATTCTTGAACTGTAGTAACAGGAACAAGTAGCATACGATTGGAATCTATACCTCTGTCCTCTATCATCTGTTTTGATATAGCAGACTCAGACTCAAAGTATATGACACCTGCGTCAGGATTAGACTCTAAGAAATGCTGAACAATACCAAGACAAAAGAATGTCTTACCAGTAGATGTTTCACCTGCTATAGCAGTTATTTTATTATTAGGAATACCTCCATAGATTGATCCTGATAATAATGCATTAAAAATGTGTGAACCTGTATCAATAAATCCTGCAGTATCACCTGCAGATACACCGTCAGAGACTAATGATGCGTAATCATTACCTATCTCTTTAGCTATGTCCTTCAGAAAATTCATAAAACCATGTTATAAAATTAGAACGTTTCATGGCACGTTCAAACCATCTTGCTTCAGACAAATCGTTGAATGTCTGTTGCTCCTTTTTAGGTGTGCCGAATGCATTTTGATATTCGACTCTGTACTTTTTCATCCAAATAAAAATTCAAGTGATGGGATCTTTTCAGGCTTCCACCCAATAGTATCCATAATGACTTTTATCGGTTCCAAGAAACTCTTACTAAATTGTAGTTCATGGTCGATGTATTTGTCAAGTCCAAATTCCTTTGGGAAAGTATTTGGAAACGAAATGACATTCTCTGATATCTTGTTAGGTGTCTTAAGATAAACAAACTTAAGTTTTTCACCATCTTGAATCAGAGGATACTTGTGAGTCAATCGTTGTTTTGTATTATGGTAATTGTATAGTAATGCACCACGCACGTGAATGGGTGTACCTTTACTATAGATACTGGATTTGTTCGCCCACTTATTTATCCCATTGCATCCTCTAGGAAATGCTATGTCTTCGATAGGTAACTCATAGAACTCCTCTCTGAAATCTGCGATAAACTTTTGTGCATCTTCTTCATCACTATTCATGATTACCTTAAGACACTCTCTAATCTTATCACGACAAGCACCTGGTGTGGATGACTTGACCGCTTCAATACCCATGACTTTTAGTTTAGGTTCAGCAAATCTTACACCCTCTATGTCCCAAGCATTTAAGATGTATCTCTTCTTCGCAGTCCATATACCTTTGTTGGCAATAGTCTCACGTTTCATGAACATCTTTTGATCGTATGCGTTTACGTACTCTGCCAACGCTTCATAAGAACTCTCAATATAAGGCTCAAGTTCCATCGAACAGACCTTATCAATGAACCCAACAATGACTTCATCAGTTTCTTCTCTCCCCTTGTATACACCCTCGACCAGAGGACCCAAATTGAGGTAGATACTATCAGTATCACTAGCAATGACATAATCAACATCCTCCGTTTTTAGTATTTTGTTCATCTTCTGGTTCATCTTGTTCTCAATCCAACGGATTGATACCTGACCAGACAATGTGATTGCTTCAGCATTCAATAGATTATAGTACCTAAAATACTGATTGCCAACAGCACCATAGGCAGAGTTCAATTGAATCTTTCTTGCCATCTGGATATTGTTGAACTTACTTATATCTTTTTCTAACTGTTTAGAGGGCGACTTCTCATAGTCTTTCTTTGCCTGTATCATTCTCTTCTTATAGACGACACGTTCAGTGTATATCTTCTCCATCATCTCAGGTAGGAAACCTTTTTTATCCTTACGATACTGTGCACCATTAGCACACACAGCAAAGTCTCCTGATAAATCAATCTCTTGATTTAGTAACTTATCAACATTTGCACTAGGGTGTCTAGTCTCCCAGAGTGTTTCTGGTGAGATATTATATTGCATGATGAGATGAGGATACAGACTATTGAGGTCAAAGGATACAACCCAATCATATTTGCCAGGCACAGGTTCTTTTACATACGCACCTGCATATTTCTCATCCTTCCTAGCACCCTTACGAGGTGGAGGAACAATATTCTTATCTGCAAGATAATTGTATATCATTGTGTCCCACATTCTTACCTGTGAGTATACATCCTCAAAGTTTACCTTCGCATCATAAGACATAGTGATTGCTAGTTCTAGCAACTTCATCTTGTCTTCAAGTCTGTCAATTAATTCAACGTCTTGGATGTTGTATTCAATAAATTTTTGCCAATCTGATGTGTAGAAGTCTTTAAAATTCTCGTACTCACTATGGTCGAGCTTTCTTTGTCCCAACTCGACAAAAGCGATGTGATCAAGTCTGTAGGATTCTTGATTACTATAAGTGAACTTGCGATAAAGATCGAGGTAGTCAAGAATATTAATCCCACTGACATCATAAGCATAATTCTTACGTCCCTGAACATAAATTTCTCTTTCGTTTGCACGGTTCCAAGGTGAGAGAGACCTCATCCACTTTTCCCCTAATATTCTATTTAACCTTCGAGCGATATATGGTACGTCATATAGATTCACGTTCCATCCTGTAAGGATGTCAGGTGTATGATGTACCCACCACTCAAGGAAACTTTTTAGCATGTCCTTTTCACTATCAAAAACATAGTGTTCATGCTCGGTCTCAAAGTCACGAACTGCCCAGATGTAAAACTTTTTAGACACCATATCTTTGATGGTGATAGAAAGCATTTCTTCAGCAGCTTCTTCTACGTTCGGGAATCCGTTCTCACATTGCACCTCAATGTCGAGTGCATAGATTCTCATCTGTGAAATATCATAATCAACTTCAATAGGAAACTGTTCCCTAATGTATTGATATACAAAACGTTCATATCCATGAACTTCAAACTTCTCTACACCATCATATGTTTTGATAAACTCTCTTGCTTCTCTGGCAGTTTGAAACTGCACAGGTCTTACAGGTTTACCTGTAAGAGTTTTCATCTTCTCTTGACGATTAGATGTTACATATAAGGTAGGAGAAAACTGGGTACGAAATTGAACTGCTTGTCCATCTTCGTACCCTCGATATAGAACTGTATCACCTGCTAACTGAATGTTCGTATAGAACTTGCTCATGCGTTATAAAGATCCAACAGTTTTTGACTTGGTTCGATTATAGTCAAAACTACGTCAGATGTCAAGAACAAATCTCTTTGAGAACTATGCTGAGGAAATGGTACGAGTTTTTCATCGTCTGTTACCTGATAGCATCTTTCAAGAAGATACACTGGTTCTTCATCTAGTTCAGTTATCTTTGCTATGAGATACTCATTTCGTTGTCTCAGCAAGATCAGTTTGACTGTTGACTGTTCTTCCTGCATCTGAACTTGTGGGAGTAGTTCCTCTTCCATCTGTTGCTGCCTCTACTAATTCATTGTATTTTTCGATGACCTCAGGGTAAGTGTCATATGCACTTATGATTTCATCTAGTCGAAGGATAACCCTTCTGTCTTTACTCAACGGTGCCCAAGGTGTAAATTGTATCTCAGGTGAAGACATTTTCTGTACACCTTCTGATTCAATTAAAAGATCTTGGTCAGTTTCTACAACGTAAACATTGTAGGGATGATCTAATCTGAAAGCTACTGCTTTATCAGGTTTATCATTTGCTGCGATTTCATAAACGTCTGCGATGACATCTTCACCGTTTCGCATTCTTACGACTCTTACGCTCATAACTTTTTTCGGATTCTGATATTGAATAAGCACAATCTTTGAGAAGATCTTTTAAGATTCTCTCAGCGTTTGTGTTTTTTTGTTCTGCGATGGGTCTGCATAAGCCCATTATACCATTCATTTGATGCTTTGGCAACTCTAATGTTAGGAGTTCCGTTTCACCTTCATAGTTATTCGGTTTTAGATTCAAGTACATGTTCATCTGTTATTCCATAGTGGTAATCATTTGTATCGCCATACCTCTCCATATGTCCACGTTCGACACTAAAGATCTGAGTGGATACTTTGAAGTTTGGCATCTTAGGTTGCTTAGGAGTTAATGAGTTATCATAAATTCTCATCCTATTGTTAGGATATAAAGCAAACTGTCCATTGTTTAGTGCTATCAGGTTATGACTCTTATGTTCTGATGGAGTCTCTGCAGTACTATAATCTGGAGTGTCAGGTTCATCATGATAATTATCAATAGTAATTACATATTTACCTAGTTGACTTCCAAAGTCTCTGGTGTATAGTTCATAGTCCATAGATCCTATAAACTGTTTACATATGGTTGTGACACCATAGTCCATGCAGTTCCAGAACTGCAAGTTTGGTAGATCCATATCTGGGTCTGGTGTTACAGGTTTACTTACAAACGCACTGATAGGAAGTTTATCATATATTGCTGCATACTCTGGTAAGTATGTCTCAAAATAAAATGCACGACCTGGCATTGATTTACAAGATACCCAAACGCCTGGTGTAAATTCACCATGCCCAGACTCAAAGTCAGTTAGATATTCTTTTCTTACCCACACTTCTTCTGCGGGCATGTTAGAAATTAAAGTTGCCATACTAAGAACAAGAACAAACTAAATTACGATCACCATACACATTATCTATTCGACTTACAGATGACCAAAATTTATGTTCCTGTTCAACTGGGTATGCTGCCTCCATACGAGAGAACTCATGCTTCCATTCTCCTGCTAATTCTTTTGCAGTATAAGGTGAGTTCTTTACTATCTCAGGATCTTCATATCTTATCATATTCATTGCTTCACCAAATCTTTCTAACTCTCTAAGTGTCTCTGACTCAGTTGGTTCTACCATCATAGTACCTGCAACTGGCCATGATAATGTAGGAGCATGGAATCCATAGTCCATCAATCTCTTTGCCACATCCTCTGCAGTAAATGGTAAATTTCTACAATCAAATATACATTCATGTGCAACTCTACCACTAGCACCTTTGTATAGAACATCAAAGTATGGTTCTATTTTCTTTGCTAACCAGTTTGCTGATAACAATGCACATTCACTTGCCTGTCTAAGACCATCACTACCCATCATTCTTATATACATCCAACTGATAGGTAAGATAGATGCACTACCTTGCACCACTGCTGATACTCTTTGATTTACAAATGGTGTTAGATGTTTTGCTACACCTATAGGACCTACGCCTGGTCCTCCACCTCCATGAGGAATACAGAATGTCTTATGTAAATTCATATGCATTACATCAGCACCATAGTCACCTGGTTTTGCTAAACATACCTGTGCATTTAAGTTTGCACCATCAAGATATACCTGACCACCAAACTCATGAACTGTATCACATATCTCTTTGATAGTTGGTTCAAATACACCATGCGTAGATGGGTATGTAATCATACAACCTGCTAATTCATGTGCATCCAGACATGCTTTTAATCTTAGATCATGTATATCTACGTTACCATCTTTATCACAATCAACACTTACAACTTCCATACCTGCCATGACACAAGTAGCAGGATTAGTTCCATGTGCACTCTTAGGAACTAGAACTTTAGTTCTTTTACTATCACCATTAAATTCATGATATGCTTTGATTGCTAATAGTCCTGCATACTCACCCTGTGCACCTGAGTTAGGTTGTAGTGATACAGAATCAAACCCTGTGATATCACATAACCATTTCTGTAAGTCTACCATGATTTGTTCATACCCTAGTGTCTGAGATGGAGGTGCAAATGGATGTATATTGTTAAACTCTGGCCACGATACAGGCATCAATTCTGCTGCTGCATTTAATTTCATAGTACAACTACCGAGTGGCATCATACCATGTACTAATGAATAATCCTTAGATGCTAACCTATGCATATATCTCATCATCTCAGTTTCGCTGTGGTATCTATTAAATACTTCTTGAGTTAACCATTCTTGTGTTCGCATAGGAACTGATAACCAGTGATAGTCTCCTATAGAATCAAGTACATGATCTATAGTATCAAATGGATTGTTTAAATCTAACTGAGAATCTATAAGTTGTTTTAATTCTTCTTCTGTGGTACACTCATCTAAAGTTATCATAGTCCATCCATCTTCATACCTAACATTGAATCCTTCTAATGCTAGGAAACTTTTAAATCTAACAGTATCAAAACCTTCAGACTCATCAACCTCTATTCCAACCCACTTCAATGCCTTTAGTAGCGTCTGCCTATATTTTAATACTCTGGTTGATATTTTTTTCAGACCTTCCGCACCGTGGTAGGCAGCGTAAAAACCTGCCATATTTGCAAGTAGTGCTTGGGCGGTGCATATATTGGATGTTGCTTTGTCTCTTCTTATGTGTTGTTCCCTTGTTTGCAATGCTAGCCGTAGTGCTTTATTACCTTGGGAGTCTAGAGACTGCCCTACAATACGTCCAGGAATCTTACGTTTATATTTCTCAGTGGTTGCAAAGAATGCTGCATGAGGTCCTCCAAAACCCATAGGAACTCCAAACCTCTGCATACTACCAACTGCAATATCAAATCCTAACTCACCTACAGGTTGCATAAGAACCTGACAGAGAGGATCTACAATAGCAATCTTAGTACCTTTAAAATAATTTGGTGTGTATTTTATCTGACCATGATTATTAGGGAACTGATGAATGATTGCAAATGCATCCATATAATCCTCAACAGATAGAGGTTGACTTGTATCTACTGTAAGAATTTTTATACCTAGTGGTTTTGCTCTGGTCTGTAATACCTTGAGTGTTTGAGGAAACACTTTACTATCAACAAGAAATAAATTCTTTTTAGATGTATTGTACGCAAGTATCATTGCTTCTGCTGCAGCAGTTCCTTCA
>Ga0209348_1000826_pt1 | contig 15563 bp, 20 predicted proteins | sample ETNvirenome_2_30_FD_184065 | JGI IMG/M metagenome (GOLD analysis project Ga0209348, IMG submission 184065) | Marine viral communities from the Pacific Ocean - ETNP_2_30 (SPAdes) (version 2) | ecosystem: Environmental > Aquatic > Marine > Oceanic | place: Pacific Ocean | collected 2013-06-22 | reverse complement strand
TCCAAACAAGTATTTCACGTTTTGTTTTTATCGCTTGAACAAATTCTGAACCTGAACCTATTGTTAAAAAATTAGCTGCTGATCCAGAACGAACTGTAAATAACAACTGATTTTCATCATCAGAAAATCTAATCAACAATGGGTCTTGAGTTGTTGTTCCATAAATATTCGTGCCAAAAGCTATCAAGTGATTTTCATCAACCATAATTTGTTTTGCTACAGTAGGAGCATTTTCTGCACCAGAGATAGTGCTAATTTCTACTGCTCTCGTAGATAAACCATTTGTTTTATCCCAACGATAAACAGCTTCATCTCTAGGATTTATAAATAAATCTTCTCCAAAATTATCATGTGACCATGTTCGTATTTCACGAGTTGTGCCACTTTCTGCTGCTATACCCCAACCAGTAAAATCATCTGATGATGAAGCATTACCTACAGCAAGCCGAACAATTGTATTATCTGCATGAGTAGCGGCAGTTGTACCACTTGCACCTCTTGTTGATGGACCACCACCAGTTCCTAATGTATTACTGCTAATTGTTCCTACTGTTATAAGTTCTTCTTCTATTAATATTGTATCACCAGCAGTAATTCCTGTAGCACTGTCAACATCAATCGCTGTCTCACTGTTATCTAATGCTTCGGCTAACTGTGTTGTCAAAGCACCTGCCGTTGTGCCACCAAACAGTCCAGCACCCCAACCTGTACCACCAACCTGTGAGTCAAGACCTGAATTTATTTGATAAATTGCTTTTGAATTATTAAATGTTAATGTTCCATTTGTAACTGAACCACCTGTAGTAGATGCACTAAGTTCAAAATTTGTTGCATCTGTAATTGAAGATACTGTAGCACCAGTAGGGATTCCAGTTCCACTAACTGTTCCACCTACAATAAGAGAAGTTGTAGAGTCCATTGTTATAGTTGGGTCATTATTATAATCACAAGTAGCATCTGTAAAAGACCCATTACCTGTATCAGAAGAGTTAGCATTTACGCTGACTGTTATGGTGTAAGAGTTACCATCTATAACATTTACTATTTTATGTTCAGCGTTAAGTATGGTTGCTGTAACCAAACCACCTAAAGTTGCCGCACCACTAAAAGTAACAAAATCATTTTCTGCTGCACCATGACTATTTTCTGTAACAGTAATGGTTGAAGAACCATTTGTAGCAGAAAAGGTTACATCACCAACGCTTGTTGTTAAACGAATAGGCGTTATATCATTAAATAAGCCACCTTCTTCAATGTAATATTTAAGATGTGTACCTACACCAAGATAATTTGAGCCATCAAGTGCTAACCAATTATGCAAACGTCTTGCTGTGCCTTCGTAAGTTCTACCAGTCATTTTCTCCCAACCACCAAACTTTTCTGCATAACCAAAACGAAAACGTATTTTATCACAGTCAACCCAACCACCTTCATTGCTATATGGAGTAATTTCTCTATTAATACCTGGTTTAAATTGTAATTTGGTTAATGGCATAATTATCCTTGTGTTAACATATTGTTGTTTGTAGATGCAGAAGAACTTGTTCCTCCAGCATCACTTCTATTATAATTACAATTTGTTCTTAACTGAGCTATCATATAATCTCCAGCACTTCCTGATGTTGTTTGTGCTCTCATAGTTAATGTTGTAGCAGCAGGTAATGTTGCTTCGATAAAAAGATGACTATTTAAAGCTATTCCTATGTTTCCTGATACACTATCTCCATTGTCATAAGAGCCTGAATCACGAACACTTCTATTGCCTACTTTTAAACTGACTCCTGAACCAGTTAAGCTAATATACCCACCATTTGTTTCTCCTCCTGGATGAACACCATGAAGGGTATATATACCTGCATCAGAAACTTTAAACTGTACTTCAGTATGTCCAGTATATGTACCACCTCCATAAGCAGTGCCTATTATTGTTACTAGCTGACCATAGTTAAATCTATATGATACAGAACTATTTGCATCTTGGTAATTAGAAGCGTAGCCACCATTAGCAAGGTCAGGTCGCATTGAGTTTGCAGACCAACGACCTGTCTGAGCTGCAAATGAAGTTAAATCAACACCTGAACTTCCATCAGTAGCTTTAGTAACAGTTGGGTTGACTAATTTATAACCACTATAAAAGTCTGTTAAATCTATAGAACCACTTGTCGGTATGTTTTGATTTGCTTCTGTATCTAAAGAAGGAACGACACCACCATTATCAAACAATTCAATAGGCAAACCATCATTAGTATCATTTGTTTTAGTAAAATTACTTGTAGCATAAGTAGCAGGATCAGGAACATGAGAGCCAGCTTTGTACAAAGAAGTCATATTTATTGATCCACTTTGTCCGTAGAAATCTCTTACATCAGTAAGGTTTATTGATCCACTCGTTGCTAAAGCCATACTTATTTATCTTTTTTTTAATTCATCAATTTGTTTTTGTTGTTCTTTAATTGCTTCAATTAAAACACCAACTATGTTTCCGTATGCAACAGACTTATATTCACCATCTGTTACAACTTCTGGTAAAACTTTTTCTATCTCTTGAGCAATTACACCAATACCTTTTTCAGCTTGTTTTGTATAAGACACACCACGCATATTCATTACTTTGTCTAAAGCGTTATCTATTGTTTGTATGTCAGATTTTAATCTTTCATCTGAAGTTGCTGTAACTTCTGTTGCTGTTAATGTGCCATTAATTGTAGTACCTGAACTAGAAGTGGTTACTCTTGCTGTACCATTATGTTTTAATATTACTGGATTATCTGTAGCAGTATTAAGAACTAAATCACCAGTTGCATTGTGCAAAAAAGTATCCGTACCATCGTGGTATATCTTTAAATCAGCACCTGCTCCTAATCTTAAATGATTTGTGGTGGTACTTCCGTCTGCAGCAATGCCACAAGAACCAGTTGATTCAATTCTAAATCTTTCTAAAGGTGTTCCTGCATTTGTACCATCTTCACCTGTTTTAAAAACAATCATTGCAGCGTTGTTTGTTGCAGAAAAATCACCTTCTGATTGAACCTCTATTCTTCCAGCAGAAACTTGAGCATCTGTTCCTGTTGTTTCATCTGGTGCTTGAAACTCTATTGCTCCTAGTACATCTGCACTTTCAATATTTTCTTCACCTGTTTGCAATGTAAGAATGGCAGGTTTGTTATCTCCTGTAGCAGTGTGTTTTATTTTTAGTCCTGTATCTGCATGATGTGTTAATTGTATTTCACTGTCAGCACCAAATTTAATTATTGACGCATCCGATTTTAATGTTAAATCATTTTGAAGTTCAATATCACCCTCATGTGTCAGTCTCATTTTTTCTGCAACTGCACCATCAGTTCCTAATTTAAAAACTAGGTCTGTGCTATTTACAGTAGCAGAAAAAGTAGCATCAGCTTCACCTACTATAGATGCAGAAACTAAAGCACCATCAGAACCATCACCTTCATTTGGTGCTTGAAATTGTAAAGCTCCAAGCACATCACCATCTGTAATGGTCGTGTCAGATGTTTGTAAGGTTAATAAAGCACCATCACTTGTTTTAACTGTTAAATCTTCTGTAAAACTGTCAGAACCAGTTTCTATTTGTGCGACAGCAGCACCAGAACCAGCACCATCTGCATAAACTATCGCTGTTTTAGTAGCAGCAATTGTAACTGTATCGCCAGTACCTTGTTTAATAATAATAGACTGACTTGTGTTATTTTTTATAAAATATAATTTATCTTGATTATTAGGGTCTATAGTTACTGTATTTGTTCCACTAGGGCTACCACCAAAAACTAATACTTTAAAATGACCATCAGATACAGTGCCATCTGAAGTAGTTAAAGTATGTGTTGTACCAGATAATGTGATTGCACCTACACCATTTATAGCTCTATCAATAATATCGAAATTTGTGTTGGTCGTTGATCCCCAAGTACCTGCTTGTTCGCCTGTACCAATTTTCTCTATAGCATTGTTTGATGTATATGAACTAGCCATTTATAACTCCTAACCTGTATTTACATCCGTCCAAGTGTTACCTGTATGTGTAATTTCTGTCCAATTATCACCAGTATGTGTGATTTCTGTATAAGTGACATTAACACTTGGTACAATTTCTGTAAATAATAATTCACCAGTTGTTGTTTGTGTAAAGTTTATATCTTGTGTTGACGCATCAACTAATATGCGAACACCAGATGCTGTCTGCACAGTTGAAGATACCAAATCCGTTTCTAATGTTGACCCTTTAATAAAAACAGCAGAAGAAGACGCTACAGATGTTGACTCAAGACTTGCACTATCAACAAGTATTCCAACTCCAGTTGAGGTCTGTATAGCTGACGATGACATCGTACTCGCACCAACTAGCGTACCAGCCGCAGCAGAAGACGATACGGCTAACCCTGTCATTGATGCTGAAAGCTCTAGTACCTTATTAATACTACTAATAGGGTTTTCTGATAATGAGCTAAAGCCTAGCATAATTAACCTTTAGGATATTTATCTTTTACAGCTTTAATAGTTGTTTTCCAACCATCAACTCCATTGTGATATAAATCATCTAACTGGTCTTTAATAGACGGATAAGCATCTGCCCTATCCCTTTGATATTTGTTATTATCAAAAACAGTTTGAAGCTCTACTTGTTTGTCTGTAATTTGTTTATTAGTAATTTTAGTTGGATTACCATCGTGCCAAGTAATTTGATTTATGTCTTCATTGTTAATGCTTACTTGTGCATCTGCTTTTAAAGCCGTTATTGCATCTATAATACCAATCATCCTGCTATCTCCATTGCAGTAATAGTTGATGTTCCTCTGCCTATATAAGCTGCATTAGTATTAACTTGAGTGTAGTTAATTGTTAATTGTCCAGCAGATTGAACTGAACCCTGCATTTTATATGTTTGTTCAGAGGTAGAATTTGGCGAATCTAAAAACCCTACATAATAAACTTCTCCAAATGCTTCATCTCTTCCATATACTGTAGATTCTGTTTGGCTACTTTCACCTGTATCTGCTACTAAAATACTTGTTGAACCTCTTATTAAATTAAAAAATTTAGCATATGTGTAAGTAGCATTAGTTTGTAATTGTACTTGAATAAGAATTTTGCTTGAAGTAGATGATGGAGTAATAGCTACAGACACACCTGTAATGTCAACAAAAGATGTGCTTGTGGTTGCAAACGTATCCGTTTTAACAGTTTGCACAACCTGCAACACTGAACCTGCTGGTAAACCTGCATCTCCTATTCTTGATATTGCCATTTAAAAATTACTCCCCTTTATGCCATACAATGATACTCTTGAACCTGCGGCAACATTTCCAGTGCTATACATAAAACGTAAATAGTTTATTGCACTTGTTGTTTCCATGTTTGCACCACCACCCCAACTGTAATCTTGACTTTGATGTTTAGCAGTATATCTATAATTCATAAATTTATTAAAACTTGCATGATTTAATCCAAAGAAATAAGCTATAAAACTTCCACCCTCATTTGCATCATTACCTAAGTCCGTTGCTAATTGAATATAGGTTTGACCAGCATTAATTTCGTTGCCGTGTGCACCACTTCCAGATACTGGAGTAAATGTTCTTCCACTATTAGTAGTAACATTACTAGAACCATTGTCAGTAGATGTTGTTATCCATGCTTCAGCACCATCTGTTGCTGGAATAACTTGTTTACCAATCATTACATAATCATCATAAGTAACATTTACATAAGTATTGTTAAAAACAATCTCAGCAGCGGCTACACCTAAAGATACAGTATGAAGTTCTATCCAAGAACCATCAGGCATACCAGATGTAGGTACAGTAGTGCTAGTTCCTAAAAGATTGGCAAGATTTCTTGCGTTACTCATTAGATACTACTCTGACTTTCTGCCCAAGTTTTATAATTAGCTTTAACTGTATCAGTCCACGCTGCATTTGCAATAGCCTGTACAGAAGCATCTTCACCACTAATGTCAGTGGCTGTATGTGTCCACTTACCATCAGAATCTTTTCCTGAAGTAAATGGTGCTAATACATGACGATGAAATGAACGAGTTAATTCTTTCTTAGAACCATCTGCTTGTTCTTCCATAATCTTTGTTGCTTGACGAACTTGTATGTTCCATGTATTTACGACTTCAATTTTATCGTATTCTATTTCTTTTGTCATATCACCTTGTGCCATAATATTTTCTCCTTCTAGGCTTCCAACTCTAGCAATCCACTAGAGTATTCCTTTATTGTACTTTATATGTTACAACAAAACGAATTTGGTCATTTGCACCGAAACTTCCGTTTTGTGCTTGTAATCCAAAAAAATCACCATCTGTATTGTATAAAATTGTCATAGTTGCTGCATTATCGTTCGTTGCTCCAACAAACCCACCTGTTTGATTTGTTTGGTAAGCTATACCTGCTTCAAGCATGACTGATGTAGCAGCCGCAACACTATTTGTTACACTTTTTGATGTAAAAGGCAAAGAAATTTTAGTATCACCATTTGGACTTGAAACAGAACTTATTTTTGGATTGCCCACAACAGTCACAGTATCTCCTATTTTTGTATAGTAACCTGTAGCAAAACCACTATTTAAAGTTATAGTTCCTGAAGAAGATGCTGTCATTGCAATCGTATATGTACCTTCTTCATAATCGTCTAATGTGTTGCTGTCTGTGTTTGATGTTACTCCAAGATTGATGCCGTTACCAGAAGTACCAAAAATTATATCACCATTAGTAAGGGTTAAATTATTAGCAACTGTAAGACTGCTACTTACTCCACCACTTAATGTAACTGCACCACTAAACGTACCGCCACTTGTAGCACTAACTGTATCGGCAACACTGAATATATCATAGACTAACACAGTCACTTCATCATTTGCAGATAATGCTGACAGACCTGCTATAGTATTAGCTGTGTTTGTATTGTAGTCCGTTCCTGCTTTTAATAAAACACCATTAAGATACACGTCAACATACGCACCATCTGTAAATGTAAGCGTAGCTCCATTGGCATCTGCTCCACTTACGGATGTATCGGATGCGTCTGCAACAAATAAAAATCTATTTCTTACTCCAAACTGTGGTGATTTTCCTATGTATGGCATTTGTTATTCCTTAACTCGGTTTCGTTGGAAAAGTTACGTTATCCAAATCAGATGCTTTAGTAATGTCTCTAAGCTCTTGTCTATACTTTCGCCATGCAGTTGCATCACCATCACTATCTGTAAGTGTATTTATTTTATGGTCTGCTTCTTCTAACAATGGTTTTCTAGTATCTCTTAAATTATTTTTTTTACGTTCAGTAGCACCATCAGCCCAAGCCTTTTCTTCAGCTTCTCTTGCTTTAACTTCTTCTGAAGTCATTTCTACTATTAAATTATCAACCATTTTTTTCATTAGTTTTTTAACCCATAAAGTTTAACTGATCCTGATGCAATATCTCCACTACTCATGTAAAATCTTAGACCATTAACAACTTGAGAAGCATCAGCCACTACTATACTACCAGCAAAAGCACTAGAAGCATGATTACCATTTGTATAAAAATTATTTGACATACCACTAACACAACATGGTCTTGCCGTGTTATTTACATTTTGTAAATTTGCGTTAATAGTAATTCCTTCACCTGTGGCATTACCATTTTGGTAATAACTAGTAATAGTAAGTCTATCTGAAGAGTTATCATTTAAATAAGAACTTGCAGCTAAAGAAGCTACCTCTCTTCCATGATTATCTGTTCTTACTGATCCACCTACAAAAGTTCGGAGATGTAGATAAGTATTATCAGTTGCTGGAAGAAACTCTGCTGTTATAAAATAATTATCATAAGTTGAATTAATGTATGTAGAACTAATATCATAAGCAGAAACAGCACTACTTATAGTTGCTGAAAGAAGATGATCCATACCAGCACCAGTTACATTTCCAGTAAACGTACCATTAACAGCAGTTAAGTCTTGTCCTGCAGGATGATTAGCCGTGCTTGCAACTGCGTTGTGATGTAACACATAAATATTGTTCGTGCCACTTGGGGGTGCGGCAGTAAATGTTAATGTTGTACCACTGACTGAATATGCTGTTGTTGGAATTTGTCTTACATTTTCTACAAAAACTGCAATACCATTTGTCGTTGCCGCTTTAGATAATGTAAAAGCAGTCGTACTAGCGTTGCCACTAAATGTATCTTTAGTGACTGATGCAAAGTTTGCTGCAGGTTGATTACCAACATAAGGCATATTAAGTTATCTCCATAATACTTAATGTGCCACTTAATTTATCTGCTACAGAACAATCTACTGTTATTTGGTCTGTTGTTTCTAACACTACTTTATTTCCTGCCATGAGTTCTAGTGATGAACCAACAGGGATGGGTGCATCTTTCACAATTATACTTGTGCCATTTGTTACGTTATTTGAACCACCTCTACTACCTGTATCACTTACCACTCTTACAGTAGCTGTAACCTGTGAAGTATGTATATTAGACAAAACCAAACCAAGAACAATAGTTGTTGTGCTACTTGCCGCAGTATATACAACATAGGGTGTTCCTGATGATGCTGGTTCTGCCGCAAAAGTTACTACTTTAAATGTATTTGCCATATTTTATCCTAACGCTATTGCTAATGCTGTTGCCTCATCTGCCGCTGCTGATGCTGTTGTAACACCTAAATCTGACACTACCTGAGAAGCACTTCTGCCCTCTATACTTGTGCCATCAACTCTTAAAAAATCATTATCTGCAACATTTGCATTTGCAACTAAAACATTACCATTAGAAATACCTGTTGATAATGTTGCTACAGTTGTTATAGCAGTGCCGTTAAGTGTGATTGCGTCTGCTTCAAGTGTTCCGTCAAAGTCACCATCAACGGCATCTATGTTACCTTTAAATATTGTTGATGATATAGTTCCTGTACTTGGATTATATGTGAGGTTGCCATCCATTTCCAAACCAACATTACCTGTACTTGATGTAGCACCTTCTACAAAGGTAATTAAATTTTCTTCGTTTGTACTTTCATTATCTGTAACTAAAACATGAGCAGCGTTTGTTGCGTTTGTAACTGTCACTCCTGCAATTACAGTGTTAAGTGCTGTGCCACCGACAGTTATTGCGTCTGCTTCAAGCGTTCCGTCAAAGTCACCATCTACAGCATCTATATTACCCTTAAATACTGTAGCTGATATAGTTCCTGTGCTAGGATTATAAGTTAAATCACCATCACTCTCTAACCCTATATTACCACCATCTACATCACCACCTGCCGTGAAGACAACTGCATTTTCTTCGTTTGTGCTTTCATTGTCACTAATTGTTACAGTTGTTGCTACTGCTGCTGTTGTTGCATTTGTTACTGTTACACCTGCAATCACAGTATTAAGTGCTGTACCATTAACTGTTATGGCATCTGCTTCTAACGTACCATCTATATCTGCATTGCCACTAATATCTAAAGAACTAGCTTCTATCTCTCCACTTGTTTTAAATATTACGTTATCACCACCATCAACTTCAAAGATAATTTGATTGTCTGTTCCAAATTTAATTCTATTATCTGCATCTCTACCAATTTCTAACGCAGTGTTTACGACTGAAGTAATTCCTGTTTGTGCTGCATCTAAACTTACTGCACCACTTGATACAGAAAAAAATGTATCACTAAATGATGCTATGCCCTTACTAGAGGTTGAAGCATTTGATCCTGCAATAGTTACTTCGTTACCTGATGCTGAAGTATCTATTCCAGTTCCACCTGTAACAGTTAAAGTTTCACTATCAAGATCAATAGCTATTGTACCACTATCTGTCGTTAAATCTAAATCTTGTGCTGTAACTTGAGCATCAACATAAGTCTTAATTGCTTTAGCTGATGCTAATGTGTCATCACTTCCAGATACACTTGATATATCGGTATCCAATACTCCTGATTTAAAATCTGCTACGTCAATATTTGAAATTGAATTGCCAGTGCCTTCAACATCAAATGTTTTATTTGTTAATGTAGCTGTTGAAGATGTTGTAACTAATCTAGCATTACCACCAGAACTAGGCAGTGTTAAAGTATTTGACGCACTTTCTGAATGTGGTGCGGCTATAATAGTCTGTCCGTGTGAATTTGCTTCACAGTTTAATTTTATAGCACCTGGATTGCTTCCACTGTCATCAGTGTTTCCTTTTATAACTACCTTACCAGTTCCATGTGTTTGAAAATCAATATCTTGATTAGATGTTGTAGTTACAATGTCTTGACCACCTAAGTTTAAATTACTAGCTAGTGTGCCTATAGATGTGATATTAGTTTGTGCCGCACCTGTAACAGTTGCTGCTGTTCCACTTACATTTCCTGTAACATTACCTGTGATATTACCTACAAATGTGCCGTTAATATTATTACTTGCATCTTTAAACACTGCTTTATCAGCAGGATAAGTCATAAAGATAGTTCTTGTACCAGATGACCAGTTTACTTCATTATTTGAATTAGAACTAGCTAATATAGTTGTTCGAGCTAATGTAGTTCCAGAAGATGTAAACGTGCCTAACCCAACCTCAAAGTCAGTATTGTCTGTGCAAACATAATACGTTGTATCAGAATTACTAAGGTTAGCAGTAAATGTTTCAAAACCACTTACAGCACCAGCTAACGTATATGTTCCAGTGCCTGTAGTAGTTGTGGTTTCTTTAACTCTGTCTTTTATTACTAAAGCCATTATTTCAACTCAATACTCAAGTTTGTTGCGTTTATTCTAAATATATCGCCTTCTGCTAATGTCTTACTTGCATCCAAAGCACCTACAAATAATATATTACCACTTGAACTTGCATCTACAATAAATACATGAGTTATTGTTTGTGTTCCACTATCTGTCTTAGCTGGAAAATCAATTGCTGAAGTGTTCTTTGCTGTCTGTGTATCTGTTGAATCAGCACCTATTGTTGTCCAACTAGCTGCTGCTACTTGTTGTCTAGCATACCCACCAAAACTTGCTTCTGTTAATGAACCTGTTTCAGCATCAGATACGGCTGTTGCTAGTCCTACATAAATACTGTCACCAGGACTTGAGAAACTTAACGAATTATTCTTAAAGATATAATGTAATATTCTTCTTTCTAAATAGTTAGTTGCTGCATTTGAGGTTGCCATAATTTATCTCCTATGTTCTTTTTTGACGAGGTAGTCCTTGCCTATAAGCATCAGCATTTTCCCTAGCTTCACCAAAATCTTTTAAACGACTTACTTCTTCCATAAACCTTTTTTCATATTGTTGTATCACGTCTGGTTCACCTTTCATAAATATATATGCTTCTACAAGCGATCCGTAAAGTATTGCGTTTATAGCATTTTTACTTAACCAAGTAGTTGTAGTGTCGCTTGATATAGCTGATATAGCAGAACTGTGAGAAGTTGTAGAGCCTGTAATTGTTTCACCATTTGTAAAAGCTGTTGTAGGTACGATAATTGTTAATTTGTTCGCACTATCATCTTTGCTTTCAATAGTTGCTGTAGCACCACTTGATGATCCAGTTATTGTTTCTCCAACTGCAAAACTTGAAGCTACTCCAACAGTTAATTCAATTGTACTGTCAGATAAACTTGTTGGTCTATAATAATAATGTAATTCTACAGAATAATTACTATTAGGTGTTGGAGCTAAAATAAAATTATTTACATCAAATCTTGCATAATATTTAGGTACACCTGTGGTCGCAGGATTAGGATGATATTCTTGGATAAAATTTACATCTTTTTCTAACAAAAAAGTTGTATTACTAGAAACTGTTACGGACAAACTAAATGGTGAGAAAAAATCAGTTGGTACAGATAAAAATTTATCTGAAGAACTTGTAGCACTCGTAACATTTTTACGAAAAACTTCAAAATCAATCATTTTAAAAAGACGATTTTCTGTAGATCGAATAAAGTTTCTTAAATTATTTTTAAAAGTAGTCTCATTATTTTCTGTATAATCTTCTATAGATGTTTTTAAAGTTGTTAACGTATAACTCATTTAAGCCTCTAATGTGACAGGACCTGCTGAAGCAATCTTGCCACCACCTTTTATTAAACCTACAGTTGCAGTATCTGAAACTGTTATTGTATAATTATTTGTATCAACAACACTAGCAATAGTAAAGCCAGATGAATTTTCCATTACTGATTTTGTTATACCATCAAAAGAAACTACGTTCCTAAATCTAACTGTTCCTGATGCAGATCTCCCATGACTTTTCTCTGTGACAGTTACTGTGTTGCTTCCAGAACTGCCTGTTTTAAAAGGATCAAGCTCTAATAAAACTTCTATAGATGGTTCTGTTCTTTCAGGTCTTGCATCACGCAAAGCCTCTGCATCTGCTTTTTTCGGTCTAGGGTCAAGTTGTGGATGTTTATCTTCATATTCATCTTTACCTACACGCAGTCCATTCCATTCTTTTCTTGTGTCTTTAGCACGATAGCGAAATCCTGAACGATCTGATATTACGTATGAGTTACTTGGATTTGCATATTTTGGCATTATCAGACCTTATAATAATCTAAACTTGGAGCGATAGTAAAAGAGGATCTATCTCTATCTTCTGCCATTGCTCTATCAAATTCTTCTTCATAAATATTTTTTAATAATTGTATTCTATCAGGTGCACGTTTTAAAGATATATAGTAAGCAAGACCTGCTGATAGGCATGGATAGAACCTAAAAGGTATTTCTACAGTATTCTGCATCGTGTCAGCGTCTTGTATACGTGTTAAAGCATCATAATGTATAACATCTGTACTATTTTCAGGTGCGGGCCAAATCTTTAAATTAGGTGTTATTTGTCTGTCAAGAAAATATTGTGTTGGTCTACCTGTCGTTGTTTTAGTGGGTATAGATAAATAAGTGTCACGACTTATACGTGACATATTAAAATCTGTTCCACTTCTTCTAACGACAACAGATAATACATCAATTACGTCTGTTCCTAAATCATATTCTGAGTCATCTGCTGTAAGTGCTTGTGTTCTTTGAACAATTGTCCATTGATTAAGTCCACGATTAGCCCATTCAGCTAACATTAAATTAAGTGATCTTTTTGCTGTTTTTAAATCATAACCTGTGCGTATTTCTAAACCACATCTTTCAAATGCTTCTTCTATATAATCATCAACTGCTAATTCAAAATCGGTAGAGCCTGATGTTGCCATGTTTACCTCATATAATTTGCGTAATAAGAATTAAAACTAAAGAACATAATTGGGCGATAGCTAATACAACTATCGCCCATATTTTTTGGTTTAAAGATTTAATATCCTCACGTAAATGAGCAAGATGATTATTCTCAATAGTATCTAATCTTTGATTAATAACCTTTATATCACCTTGTAATTTTGTAGACATTAATAACCTTTTCTTACTTGCATAATAATTGTGTAAGTATCTGCACTAGAATGTCCAACAGTAGTAAACTTTATGTCGCCTGTTTTACCACTACCAGAATTGTTCGGAATACCACCAAAAGATGTATAATCGTGATAACCAGATTGGTTTTCTCCTAGTTGTATTGCCAATACATCAGATGAAGCATCAAAAAGAATACTAACTTTCATACCTGTACACTGCCACCATATTTTTTCTATAGTTGCATCTGTACAAGCACGTCCACTTGCATCACCTCCTAAAGCACTTACATCAACTTTTGTAACGGCACTTTCACCTGTGCCGTCACTTACGTTAGTAAATTTTAAAACAGCCGTCTTTAAGCCATCTTGTATGGTTTGACTTGCAACTGTATCAGCCATGTTACCCTCCTAAAATACAGAGTATTCTATTTCGAGAGTACCACGAAAAGCTGTTAAGGCTGTGTCACAAGTTGAACCTGCACCCATATATAAATACTTACTAGCAATAGCTGCACTGATATTTGGTTCAAATACATGATATGTACCAGCAGTTGCATCTAAATCAATATCAATCTCTGTTACTGAATCAGTTGCTGAAATTCTTGGATTAAATGATGCAACACCTGCACCCACAATTTCTGTGCCAGAAGATATAGCAGTATTAGTTGCTGTACCTGATGTAGCACTAAGTTGTAAGTTAGCTAATGAATTAGCATCACTTGCCGCAGCAGTTGTAATTCCAAGAACTACCTTGTGAATAAAAAATTTACTTGCTGTTACGAGTGCGTCTGGATGATCTGTGTTAAGTTCACCTATTTCAACAAGAACATCATTATCTGCATAAGTTGTATCAGCAGCGTCAGTGCTGGCTAAACTTACAGCAAATGTTTGAATTTTTCTTGTTCCTAATGAAATTAACTGTCCAGTTGAATTAACAGAAAAACCAGTTTCTGTAATAGCACCAGTGGTCGAGCTTTCATTTATTACTTTAAAACCACTCTTTGATCGAATGGTACTCGAAAAAGTTGTGTTTGCCATATATAACTCCTTATCTTGGCTTGTCTGCTTACGCAGTTAAGGTTTTTTTTAAAGATATAAAAAAAAAGGCGACTTGTAAAGTCGCCTTTAACAATTGTTCGGTTTATTTAAGCACCTGGTGAACCAAATACACATCTTGGATCAGAAAATCCAAATGAATATCTTTCACGAGCTTTAAACCTCATATTGCCAGTTGTGAAGTCATCTTCCATTGAAGTAGCAAGAGGTGCTCTTTCAAAATGTAAGAATCCTCTTGGTGCATCAGTTTTAATGAAGAACGCATCAGTATCTGTTAAGAAGTGGTTCACTACATAACCTTCTGGTAGCATACCCATGTTCTTAATAGCATTTACGTCATTATCGGAAGTGCTTGGTCTTAGAGTTGACTCTAATAAACGATCAGCAACAAATTGTAATTGAGGTGGGATAATAAGTTTCATTCCACGTAGTGCAATGATCATATTTCTCTCATCAACAAATGTTGAAATGTCAATTAAAGCGTTCTCTAATGAAGTTTCATTTAGATCAGCAGCCGTACTTGGCTCGTTTCTAAATGTACCACCTCCACCTAGTGGGTGATCAGTTGCACAAAGCTCCTTACCATCACCACCTGTGAATGAACTGTCAAACGCATTGTTCAAAGTTGCCGCAGCTTTTACTTGTTTGCTGTGTGCCATAGAACGAGCTAATGCTCTTGTATATCTTGCACCTAATCTGTCGTACAAGTTATCTTCCATAGCTTCTTGCGTTAAAGCAAACGCTAATGCAATTGTTTCATGCGTATAACGTGCAGTGTAAACTTCATTTGCTGTGTCGAAATTGACCCCAGCACCTTCAGCTTTTGTTGGTGCGTTACCAAAACCTGATAACATCACTTCTTCTTCAAACGCTCTGTCAGAAGATTCTGTATCATAGATTTCTGCGTGTTCTGCATCATATCTATCATATTCCATTCCAAACAATGCGTTTAGACCTGGTTCTAGCTCTTTCGCTAGTTGTGCTCTACTTATCGCCATTATCTACCTCCTACGCTAAGCCTGCACCTTTTTGACCAAAAATAGAATTTTGGATCACAACGTGCACATTGGTTGCATCTGACGAAACATCAGAATTTTCAGGGTCTTGCGAAATGTCAATA
>Ga0209348_1000825_pt1 | contig 15568 bp, 27 predicted proteins | sample ETNvirenome_2_30_FD_184065 | JGI IMG/M metagenome (GOLD analysis project Ga0209348, IMG submission 184065) | Marine viral communities from the Pacific Ocean - ETNP_2_30 (SPAdes) (version 2) | ecosystem: Environmental > Aquatic > Marine > Oceanic | place: Pacific Ocean | collected 2013-06-22 | reverse complement strand
AAATTTTCATGCCTATGGTGTACTAAGTGCATGCACTACTGGAGATCCTCATACTTCAATGGGTGCATTTTTTATTGCATTAAGCAGGCACACGTCAAGACATTTAGATGAATCTCAAACATCTTTTGGTATGGTAATTGAAGGTATGGAATTGATTGAACAAATAGAAAAAGATGAGGTTATAAACGATATTATTATCATAGAATCTTAAAACTATATCATTTTTTAGCCATATAAAATATACTAATGGCAAATAAAAATAGTATAGATATGCAACCATCTTATGTAGGCTTTAAGGAAAAAGAGTATAAATGGAAGCCAGGTATTGATTACCGAAAGAATCCACACTTATATAAAATAGGAAGAGGGCAACAAGGTGTTCTAGTATGTGAACCTTATAAATCAGAAATAGGTCAATACTGGAGATTTAAGAATCCTAAGATTGCCAAACAATCAGCAGAATCAATTTATAAGATGTTTATAAACTATCTTAAAGAAGATGATTTTGTTGGTGCTGATATGGCTAAGAAATATCTTCATATGGGCTTTACTAGAAGCAGAAGATATGCCAACCATAAATCAGGAGTTAAATGGACTCAAAAAAGAGGTGAGTGGGTAGTTCTTCCACAAGAGAAGGATTGGGATACTTCAGAGAAAGCGCAATCAGCTAACATCTTTAAAGAATATTGGAAGAAGGCAAGAACACATGGCGGCTATCTAGTAAAAAAGGCAAATTTTAAATTAAAATATAATGGCAAATAAAAACATAGTTTGGTTTGACTTAGAAACCACAGGAATAAGTACAGCTTCAGATCGTATAATTGAAATCTGTATGATAAAAACAGATTTTGATGGAAAAGAATTAGATACGTATCATTCTTTAGTCAATCCTGGTAATGTAGAAATGCGTACTGAGGCTGAAGATAAACATGGAATATCAATGGATATGCTAAAAGATCAACCTACCTTTGAAATGATAGCTTCAGAAGTAAATGACTTTATTGGAGATTGTGATTTAGGAGGCTATAATGCATTATTCTTTGATGTACCTTTCTTATGTGAAGAGTTTATGAGATGTGGTATTGTTTTCAGTCACAGAAGCAGAGCAGTGATGGATCCTTTCCTTATTTATAGTAATTATGAAAAAAGAGATTTAACAAATGCTTATAAAAAGTATACAGGAAAATCTTTAGAAGGTGCACACAGAGCTGAAGCTGATGTTAGAGCAACTATGGAAATCTTCCAAAAACAAAGAGAGCTATATGAAATGCCACAAACTGCAACAGAGATTGATAAAGAAGTAAATACTCGTAGAGCCGATCAAGTAGATTTAGGTGGTAAATTAAAATTCGCAGAAATAAACGGAAAAAGAACTATTGTATTTAACTTTGGTAAAAATAAAGGAAAGCCTTTTAAAGAAGTTTATGAAATGGATGCAAGGTACATTGATTGGATAATTGATAAAGGTGAATTCTCTAAAGAACTGAAAGTTATCTGTAGAAAACTGGTAGAAAAATTTAAAGCTGAAGAAAATAAAAATATAGAAATGCCCTACTAATCTTTCAGAAACACAGAAAGCTTGTTATAATTATAATATACTAAACATAAAGATAAGATGATTAAAAGATTAGAAAATTACAGCATGAATGGAACCAGCTTCCACGGCCATCACTTTTTCGCTACTAAAGATGATCTTGAAAAAGTATGTGGTAAAGTAATGTACACCGATGGAGACATTAACGAAAAAACTCAAAATGAGTGGGAGATGGCTACTGAAGATGGTACACCTTTTACTATTTATGATTGGAAAGAATATCGTGAATATGGTAGAAATGAAATGATTGAATGGCATATAGGAACAGAAAATAGGTTTGGTTCTTTAAAAGCATATGAAGCTCTAAAAAGAGCATTTCATTTACACCCTAAAGTAAACTACAATATATAAAACCGATCTTTGAAAATATGGGGGTGCCTGGTTTTGACATTTTGATTGAAGTTTTAAACACAGCACTGGGTGATGACCTACATCAACGCTTAAGTGGCAACACTGAGCTCGCGATGGCTGCCTAAGAGGTAAGCACCGCACGTCACCGTTCCGAGTATGCTTGTAGGAATTGATTGGGCTTTAATTAGTACCAGGACGTAAAAGGAAGCAGTATAGGTTAATCAAAGTTCCTTAATACTTGACAAGTTTTGATTCTCATGGAGTACCTTGTAAAAAACCATTGAGATATTTTTGGAAATGTTAGAAAACATTTATCCTAAGCTGTAAAAATGTTTATTATGAATACTTGATGGACGTGGGTTCGATTCCCACCACCTCCACAAAATTAAAAATATGAATATATTAGAAACACTTTTAATACTACTTTGCTTACCAATATCTTTTCTATTTCATTTAGTAGTTTATGAAAATCATTGGGAGCAAAGACCCTTAACTAGAATTATACTAGGTTTAATCTTAGTAGCTTTACCCTTTGTCTTTATATTATCATGAAAGAAGATTATGAATTCGTCCACCGTGTAGTATCAAATAAAAACAATCAACGTGAACATTACCCTTCATGTAAAAAATTAATTAAGCTGTTCTTATATAAATGGAGATCAAAAGAAGACACTAGGTTATATAAACTTTATTCAAGATCTTTACAAACAGCACTAAAGATGTCTGTTAGTTAAACAAATAGTAAAAGACAACATATAAAAATAAAATAGATGGCCGTAAACATTGAAAAGAAATACCAAAAATTAACCGATACTGAACATGTATTGTTAAGGCCAGGTATGTATGTAGGATCTATCAAGCCACATACAGAAGAAGTGTTTTTGCCTATCAAAGGTAAAGACCAATTTCAGTTAACTGAAGTAACTTACAATCCCGGATTCTTAAAACTTTTCGATGAAATCATTTCTAATTCAGTTGATGAACATAAGAGAAATTCTAAACTTAATAGAATTAAAGTTGAAATAAACCAAGATACGGGTTTAATTTCAGTATGGGATAATGGGGGTATACCCGTAGAGATTCATAAAGAGTATGATGAGTGGGTACCAGAAATGATCTTTTCTAATTTAAAGACGGGGAGTAATTTTGATGACACTGAGGATAGAATAGTTGTAGGAACAAATGGTGTAGGTAGTACCCTAACAAATATATTTAGTAAAGAATTTAAAATTGAAACCTGTGATGGTAAAAAACAATTCAATCAAACCTTTACTAATAACATGGCTGAAAGAACAAAGCCAAAGATTACAAGAAAGAAAACAAAACATACACAAATATCTTATCTTACTGACTTTGACAGATTTGGCCTAAAAGGGATTGATAGACATCATTATTTAATGATAACCAAAAGGCTCATTGATATAGCAGCCTGTAATCCTTCTTTAAAAATATTCTTAAACAACAATCCTATTTCTTTTAGAACATTTAAAGATTATGCAAGCCGATACGTTACTCCAATATTTTATGAACAATCCGAACATTGGAAAATAGGTATAGGTCATTCTACTACAGGCTTTAAAGCCATATCATTTGTTAACTCTGTTGAAACAAAAGATGGTGGAACTCACGTTAACGATATTGATTGGCAAATAACTTCATTCCTTAGAGAAAAAATAAAAAGAAAATATAGGGTTGATGTAAAGCCTTCTGAATTAAGACAGCATTTATATTTGTTTATTAATTGTACGATCATCAATCCTGCTTTCTCTTCACAAACAAAAGAAAAGTTAATTACATCACCTAAAGATTTTGGTACCAAACATATTTTAAGTGATAAGGTTTTAAGACAAGTTTTAAATTCTGAAATCATACAATCTGTATTAGATTGGGTACAGAGAAAAAATGAGGCTGATGAAAGAAAAAAGCTAAGAAGACTTAATAAAGGTTTAGATAAAACAAAAGTACTTAAACTTATTGATGCAAAGAAAAGAGGTATTAGAGATAAATGTACACTTGCAATTTTTGAAGGTGATTCGGCATCATCTGCTTTTAGAAGATACAGAGAACCACAATACCAAGGAGCCTTTCCATTAAGAGGTAAATTTATTAATGTAAGAGAATTACCACCATCTAAAGTTGTACAAAATAAAGAGGTACAATCCTTGATGGCTGCTATAGGATTAAAGATTGGCCATGAACCTAAAGATTTAAGATATGGTAAAATATTACTTTACACTGATGCTGATGTAGATGGTAATTCTATTTCTGCTCTATTAATTAACTTCTTAGGTAAGTATTGGCCAGAATTATTTAGTGAAGGTAAAGTGCTTAAAGTAGAAACTCCTTTAATGGTTGCCAAAAAAGGAAATGAATCTTTAAACTTTTACACAGAAGAAGATTATAAAGAATGGGAGTCTAAGCAGAGAAGTTTAAATAAATGGTCAATTGAATACAAGAAAGGTTTAGCTGCATTAGAGGATGCTGAATACAAGGAGATCATTAGAAGCCCGAAAACATTCACTTTGGCGAAGGATAAGGATTTTAACCATACATTAGATACATGGTTTTCTAAGAACTCTGAACCTCGTAAAAGAAAGATATTAGGACAAGAGGTCAAAAATACAAATACAAAAGGATTATTTTAATGAATAGAACAGTAACTTCATTTTTTGATAAAGAATATTTAGAATATGCTAAATATGTTGTAGAGAACAGAGCAATACCAAGTTGTATTGATGGTCTTAAACCTACACAAAGAAAGGTTGTTTATATTGCAAATAAGATATGGAAAACTGGTAATGAAAAGCCAATGAAATTATTTCAGCTTGCAGGTAGAGTAGCAGCCGAGGCATTTTATCATCATGGTAATACTTCGTTAGAATCTTCAATGGTAGGTATGGCTCAAAAGTTTAAAAACTCATTACCTTTATTGGAAGGTATAGGTCAATTTGGATCCTTAAGATCACCTGCTGCTGGAGCCCCTCGTTACATTAGCGCTAAGCTACATCCTAACTTTAGATTACTTTATCAAGATTTTGAATTACTTGATAATAAAATAGAAGAAGGTGAAAAAATTGAACCAGAATATTTTTTACCTATTGTTCCTACTGTTATTTTAAATGGTACATCAGGTATTGCTGTAGGATTTGCAACCAACATCTTAAATAGAAATCCTATGGATGTAGTTAATGCATGCATTGCTGAAGTTAACGGAAGAAGAATGAAAACATTAACTCCTTGGGTTCAGGAGTTCAGAGGAACTTTTACTAGAGATACAGAGAATCCTAAAACATGGAAGATAAGTGGCTCATATGAAGTTGTAAATTCAAATACAATAAAGATAACTTCTATTCCTCCAAATTATACATATGAAAGGTATGAAGAAATTTTAAATCTTTTAATGGAGAAAGGTATCATTATTGCTTATGATGATAATTCTTCAGAAACAATAGAGTATGTTTTGAAGTTTAAAAGAGCTGTCTTAAAAGATTTAATTTCAAAGAATAGGTTAGAAAGAGTGTTAAGGTTACATACACAAGAAACTGAAAACTTAACAACAATAGATGAGAATGGTGAACTAAAGATTTTTAATAAAGTAGAAGAAATTGTAAAACATTTTGTACAAGTTAGATTAGGTTGGTATCAAACAAGAAAAGATTACTTAATTGATAAAACTGAAAAGCAATTAGCCTTAGTTACAAACAAAGCAAGGTTTATTAAAGATATTATTGAAGGTAAACTAAAAGTTAATAATGTACCTAAAGAAAAAATCGTTTCTTACTTAAAAACTAATGATTATGATACCGTACATGGATCCTATGATTATCTTTTATCAATGGCCATTCATTCTTTAACAAAAGAAAGATATGAAAAACTATTACAAGAAAAAGAAGGATGTATCATTGCTCTTAAAACATTAAAAGCAACAGATCCTAAAGAAATGTATCTAACAGATCTTAAAAAATTAAAAGCAGCAATTAAGTAAACTAATTTTAAAAAAGGCATATAAAAATAAACCATTATGAAAAGATTTCTATTTTGCATCGGAGAAGATTGCCGATTGGCTTGCCAAGCAAAAGATGAGAGTGATGCATGGAAATGGTTAGCAAGAACAAAGAGTTTACCTGTTTCTGAAGTACAAAAACTATATAAAATAAAAATAAAATCATGAGTTTAAAAGAACAAACATCCACAGTAGATTCATCTATGATTAACAAATATGTATATAATTTTACCACTAAAACTTTAAAAGTAGAATTTAAAGCTGGTACACTTTATGAATATACAAATGTTGAAGAAGCTGTTTATGATGAGTTATGTAAATCAGACTCAACAGGAAAATTCTTTAACGAGAAGATTAAAAACAATTACGAATTCACACAATTATTAATAGACTAAATTATGGCACTAAACAAAAATGTTATTTATGATGCTTTAAAGGCTCAATTTGTAGCAAAGAAACAAAAAGCATTAGCAACATTAACAATTTACTTAACAAACCCAGTAGGTATTGGTGAACACCCTCAACATTTAGATGAGATGGTAAAGTTAGCTGAAGAATTGGCAGAAGCCGATGACGTAGTTAAAACTTTAGAAAAAACATTTGAAACACCAGAAACTCCTGCTGCAAATGAATAAAGTTATACTCATAGGAAAAGCTGCTGCCGGAAAAGATCATATGAGAAAGGTCTTAGAAGGCAGAGGTTTTAAATACGGAACATCTTATACTACTCGACCACCTAGACCAGGTGAAATTGATGGCCAAGACTATTACTTCATTGATGAAGCTACATTTTTAGATTGGGCAGAAAAAAAGAAGTGGTACGAATATGTACAATTTAATGGTTGGTATTATGGAACAACTATTGAACAATTTCATAAAGATTGTAATCTTTTTGTAATGACTCCGCATGGAGTTAATGCTATTCATCCTATTGATAGAAAAAAATGTACTATCATTTATTTAGATATTCCTTTAGAAATCAGAAGAAAGAGGTTAGAAGAAAGAGGAGATATAAATGATAAGATAGAAAGAAGAATAGCAGCAGACGAAAAGGACTTCGAAAATTTCAGTGACTATGATATTATCGTAAACAATCCTAACTTTTAATCATATAAAAATAAAATCATGAGCAAGTTTATTATCATTGAAGGTACCGATAATGTAGGTAAAGATACACAACAAAATCTAATTATTGAGAGAGTAAGTAATTTAGTTTTTCATAAACTTCATTATTCATCTTTACCTTTTAGGGATGATAAAGATCTACATGCTAAATACTCACGTAAGATGTATAGAGATATGTTTGAAATGATGATGGCATGTAAAGATAAAGACATTAATCTTATTTTCAACAGATCTCATTTAGGTGAAACTGTTTATGCTCCACTTTACAGAGGTTACTCTGGTGATTATGTTTTAGATATTGAAAAAGATTATGTAAAAGCACTAAGAGAAAATCTATATCTTATTACATTAACCAATGACCCTCATACTATTCTAAAAAGAGATGATGGAAAATCTTTTTATGGTAATGAAGAAGAAGTAAAAGCTGAGGTTGATGGTTTTAAAAGAGCACATAGGTTAAGTAAGATTAAAAATAAACTTCATGTTCATGTAGGTAATATGAGTGCAATGGATGTTTCTCATCTTATCTTAAGTTTCTTAAAACATGAAAATAGTGTTACTGGAGAGGAGGAACAATTAAAGCTATTTGTATAATGGGTAGCTGGGAGGATATATTTTATGAAGTCACAGCTGAGGTTCAATCCCTTGGTTTAAAAAAACAGTTTGATCAAAAACTTAAAGAACTGCGTGATGATGACAAATATAAGTATACAGAAGTAAGAGATAGGTGGCAAGTAGCACTTACGTTAGTAAAAGAAGAACACGAAAAAAATAAAAAATGAGAACATATAGAGGAGATACATTTGCAGATGTTTATGAATTAGCATTAAGAGATACATTAGAGAATCCTGAATATACTTCTTCACCAAGAGGTATGGAGATTAAGGAAATATGTAATGCAGCTTTAGTAATAGATGATCCTTATTTTCCACTTTATGAAAATGAAGTAAGGAGTAGTCAATTTAAATATATTGCAGGTGAAACTGTATGGTATTTTACAGGCAGAAAGGATATTGATTTTATTGATAAGTTTTCAAAGTTTTGGAAACAATTAGATAATGGTGATGGCACTGTAAATTCTGCTTATGGTAATCTTATATTTAAAGAACCTCTTTCTGATGGTAGAAATCAATGGCAATGGGCATTAGATTCTTTAATAGAAGACAGAGATTCAAGGCAAGCAATTTTACATTTTAATAAACCTTCTCATCAATGGCAAGGTAATAAAGATTTTGTTTGTACACTTAATGGTGTATTTCAAATCAGAGACAACAGATTAAACTTTACAGTTGATATGAGATCAAATGATCTTATCTTAGGTACAGCAACCGATATTGCATTTTTCTGTTTACTACAGCAACAAATGTTAAAGCATTTACAATTACATTATCCTAATCTTAAAATGGGTAATTATACTCATATTGTACATTCACTTCATATTTATGAAAGACATTTTGATTTAGTTAAGAGAATGTTAGATAAACCTTTTATACAAATGTCTTATCCACCTTTGAAAGAAAATCTTATTACTACTAAAGGTCAATCGACTGATAATATGAATCTTTTAGAATTAGAGATTTTAAATAATCCTCCTCTAGGTTTTTTAACAACTACATTAGAAGATCCATTATTTAGATGGCTATCATCTTACAGTAAGGACTCTGATATATAATAAAATAAATCAAAGTGTTGAAATATTTAAAACTTTTTGAAGAATTCATAACAGAAAAGAAACCTAAAGGTGCTCCTGACTTCCATCATTCTGATGCACCTGATGCTGAAGGCCGTTTTAGAGATTTAAGTCCTAAGAAATTAGCTGCATGGTTAATTAAAACTAGAAAGAAAGACTTAAAAAGAATTAGCGGTTCTTTAACTCAGCAAGTAGTATTTAATAGAAAGAGTGATCCTAAGTATGCTGATAAGATGGAAAAGACCAGAATTGAAGTATATAAGCAATTAGGTAGAGATGATTTATTAAATAAAGATGAATCAGTTGTTACTGAATCTAAAGATGTTGAAAGTGGCTTAGGTAAAATCTATTTGGCTTTTAGAGAAGACAGTGGCCAGAGATGGTGGACATATAAAGGTTTTGCCGGAGATAAGTTTTTTAAACAATTGCACGAAAACAATATAGATGATGTTGAAATCAATCCTGATTATCCTATTTTAACTTATCATACGGATACTGTTAAAAAGTTATTAAAATCAGGAAAGATAAAAGAAGAGAATATTTATAATCACCCGGCTCATATTTCAAAATCTGGATCTAAAGAAGAGTTTCATAAACTTGTTGGAGAGGATGAAAACATTCCTAAGACAGTTTATTCTAAAAATGATGCTTTAGAAAATTTAAACTTTCCTATAATTGCTAAACCTTCAAAGGGACATAGCGGAATAGGAATTCAGATTATTGAAAAACCTGATCTTATGGAAGATGTAGATGAAAAAATCTTTGATACATTTTCAGAGTATATAGATAAGGCCGAAGAACATAGATTTATAAACTTTAAAGGAAAGCCAATATTTTGGATGGAAAGAACTCCTTTAAATGAAAAAGCCAAAAACGGTAAGGGTGAAGCTAAAGAAGAAATGGAATTCGGTTATGCCAAAAGAGATTTAAAAGACTTACCCAAAGACTATAAAAAAGTATTAGAAAAGTTCTGTAAGATATATGAGGACCTTCCTTATATGTGTTTTGATATGATGAAAGGTAAAGATGGAAAAGTATATGTAATAGAATCAAATGCTCAACCTGGAGTACCTTTTGATTCAACAGTCGAAGCCTATAAACATATCTATGAAGATTTCTATAAGAAACCTTTAGATGAACAAAGTTTAACTAAATTAAATGAATATGCTAAAACTATGATTGAAAAGACACTGAAAAAAGACGGTGGCAAAAGATTTTCAATTAAATAGTAAAAAAGTTCTAAAAAACTTTTCAATTCCCAATTATTTTTATTATATTTAATCTGTATATTAACTTATACAGTATAATCTAAACATATGAATAAAGAAATTCCTAAAGATTTTTACATTACTTCTGATACTTGGTTTGGTAGACCACAAATCCTTCAGATTGCAAATAGGCGAAGTTTTCAAAACATTGACGAAATGAATGCTGAGTTGATTAAGAGGTGGAACAAAAGAGTAAAGATGACTGACGTAGTATTTCATTTAGGTAATTTTGCATGGGATCCAACCACGGCTCGTAAAACTTTAAAAAAATTAAATGGTACTATATTTTTTGTAAGAGGTAGCCAAGACAATGCATTAGAAGAAGTCATAAACGAATTTCCTAGAGCTTCATTTTTACAAGATTCTATAACTGAACTCTTAGATTTTGATTTAGTTCTTTCTCATTATCCTTTAGCTATTTGGAATGGTAAAGATTCAGGTACTATTCATATACATGGTCATGCAGTATATTCACATAAGACAAATCTACAATTAGAGAAAAGATTTAATATGTGTACTGACTTCTGGGATTATACACCTGTAAATTATTTAACTTTAAAAGACTTCATAGATGCCTAGAAAAACAAAGAAAACTTATAAGGAACTAGCCCTTGAATTTAAAAAGACTAGAAGTGAAAAAGTATATAATGAATTATATGCTAAGATGAGACCAGGTTTATGGTCTTATGTAAACAAAATAGTAAAAGATCCTGCTGTCTCTGATGATATTGTATCTACTACTTTAACAACAGTCTATTTAAAGATTGACCAATATAATGAATCTTATCAGATTACCACGTGGGCATATCGCATTGCCTATAACGAATGCATTGGGTGGATAAGATTTAGAAATAAGAAAGTTAGTATGAATGCATTCACTGATAAAGGAATTGATCCTCCTACTCACTTGGTTCCAAATATTGATAAAGATAATTCCATGCCTCCAACAGAGAAAGATTTTTGGGAAGCTGAGAATCTTTTGATGGAACAAGTAAGATTAACTAAAGAAGCTATATATGCTTTGCCTCCAATGTATAAGAGATTTATGGTAGAGAGATTTTTAAATAAGAAGTCTTATAATGATATTTTAGACATAATGAAAACTCACGAAAAAGATATTAACTTGCAAACTGTGAAAAACCGCATATTTAGAGGAAGACGTATAGTTAAAAAACAACTAGAAAGTATGAAAGTCTTTTCAGAGGCATAAATACATAAAAAACAGATAAAACTATGTACATATTAGATTTATACAAAGAACTCCAAACGTGGAGAAAAATAAAAAAGATTGCTAAGAATGCAGAAAAAGAACTTAATGAGAAAGGGTTTAGGGTCGACTGGGTTGGTAGAATCTATACAGTTATAAATTTACCAGAAGAAGTCGTTAGCGCTCCGATATCCCAAGAAGGTTATGTATTAATGAAACTTAGAGAACATGATAAATTTTTGCTAAACTTAGGAATAGCAGATTATGTTTCTCCAGAATTTACTCCAATAGAAGGAACTGATTCTTTCTTATTGGTTTTATCAGCAGACAGAGAATATGCAAAGCTTAAACCATTCCTTATCTCATTATTTAAAACTTTAGGATTGTTACTCATACTTAGACTACTTTATGTAGTGTTTCAATCCCATAGTGAAAAAATAGCTGAGCTATGGAATCAAATAATAACAACGATATTTTAAGAAATGTCAATAATATTGAAGAGGAGTTAAAAAGATTAGAAAAAGAAAAAGAAAAAATACAAAATGAATGCAACCATCAAGGAAATCATTATATTGACTTTGATGAAATGAAATCAATTAAAAAGTTTTGTTCTCAATGTAAACGTGAAATAGGTTATGCGACGAAGGAAGAGACTAATAACTTTTTAAGACCGAGAGGTCAACAGAACACATAGGTAAAACTATGTTAGAAAAACAAATTTATATCTAGAAACGTAAATCGGTTTTTCGCTTATAAGTAATTAATTAAATTAAAAACAAAAACAAATTATTATGAAAAATTTTATTTTAACATTAATCGTAACAGTAGGTCTTGTATTTTCTGCTTCGGCACAAAATGAAAAAGGAGACTGGTACGTTGGAACAGGTGATATTGCAAATGTTGCTTGGACTGACTGGGCTGTATCTCCAACTTTAGGTTATGGTGTATCTGACAATTTAATGGTTGGATTATCTTTAGCTCAAGCTGACTCTACTGAAGACTTGGCTATGGATCTACATGCTAGGTACTTTGTAAACGCTGGTGGACAAGACTTTTTCTTGTATGCTGGTATTTCAGAATTCGATACTGACAATCTTTCATTAGGTTTAGGTAAAATGTTTACTGTGTACAAAGGAGTATTTGTAGAGCCAAAAGTTGTTTACCACAATGGTGATAAGACAACTAATATGATGTTAGGTTTCGGATTGAAATTCTAATAAATTTTAATTAAATAGATGTTTTAATGAATCGAGTTTTTCTAGGACTCGGTTCTTTAAGACTAAAATAAAAACAAAAACAAAAATTATGAAAGACATATTTACAAAAATCGGAGACTTTTTAGGAGGTCTAACAATGGTACTACTTTCATTTGTATCTTTAAGCATCTTAGCTGAAGTAATTTTCGGTGTAGGTGTATTTGGAACAGATGTAGTTGGTAACGTTATGGGGATTGTTAAATCTCTAGGCGATGGTGGTTTCGTTGGATTAGTAGCTTTATTAATCCTTTGGAAAGTATTCGATAAAAAATAATATCGTTTGACTATATTAAAAAGGCTGGGCTTAGGCTCGGCCTTTTTTGCTTTAAACTATCTTTAAAAATTACATATAAAAATAAACACAATGAAAAGAATAGAAAAAATTATGAACTTCTGGGGTATCTATTATCCTATCATCTTAGCCTTTATCTCATTTTTGTTCTCAGTAACCTTATGGTTCACAGGTCATCAATTAGAGGGTATCTTTGTAGGTATTTGGGTACCTTCAATATTGTCAGCATCTGTAGCAATTAGACAAAGAAGAAGCATAACATTTGTTAAACCTCCTAAAAAGAAGAGACGTGCAAAGTAATATACTCCTCGCAGCAGAACCTTTGACTGTCGGTATGTTTGTCATAGGACTTATTATCTTCATACTTTACATGGTAGGTTATCTATATATGATCACTACTGCTCACAAACAACAAAGAAGAGAATTAGAAGGCGATCCCGAATATAGAAAGTATCAAGCTAGCCTTAGAGAAAGCTCAGATAATGTTGATTATGATGGTCATGGTAATTGGGGAAGGTTTCCTAATAACCCTTATGATAAGAAAAAGAAAAAGAAATAAATGGCTACAAAAGAATCTTTAGCATCTACACAAACTATAAACGGCAAAAGATATTATTGTATTGGGGATAATAAGTACCCTTCTGTGACTACTATTTTAGGGGCAATGACTGATAAATCAGGAATTGAAAAGTGGAGAAAAAGAGTAGGCGAAAAAAAAGCCGATCAAATATCAAGGTTTTCTGCTAACAGAGGAACTGTGATGCATCAACTTAATGAATATTTTTTAGGTTCTAAAAAAGAAACTCAGAGAGATAAATTAATTGAAGCACAGCAGCTTATCGTACCTTTCTGTGAAGAAAATAGTTTTACTGAAGAGGAAATGACAGTAGGGCGAAAACTCTTTTTTAATTTTTATAACAGCAAATGTTTTGATCGCATTGCTAGTGTAGTGTCTATAGAGGACACCCTATACTCACCTGTAATGGGAGGGTATGCTGGTAGAGTAGATATTATATATGAGAATGAAAAAGGGCATCTAGTGATCTTAGATTTTAAATCATCTAAAAAACCTAAAAAAGAAGATTGGATAGAAAACTATAAAATGCAAATAGCTGCATATTCTTTAGCATATTGGCAAATGAATAACAAAAAACCTAACGGTGGAGAAATATGGATTAGTAATGAAGAGGATGGGTTTCCTCAAATTTTTGAAATGACATTTGAAGATATAAGCCACTATGGCAAGAAATTCTTAACCTTAGTAAAAGAATTTCATACTAAGTACCCTCTCAAGGTAAATATATAAAAAAAATAAAATTCGATGTTTGTCAAAAAGTTCACTGAGTTCATTTTAGAAGTTAGAGATAAAAAGGTACACCATGCTGGGGACAAAGAAGATAAGAAATTTAAAGACAGTCCGAGTGGATCTGATAAAAAACTAGAAAAAGAAATCGAAGATGAACTGGAATCAGTCGAAGAAAGATGCCCAAGGTGTGACGAGTATATCGAGTCTTGTCAATGTGGGGAGGAGGACCCGTGGTCAACGCAAAATTATCACAGAGTTCCAAAAGGAGAAGAATTTAAAGCAAAAGCAAAACAACAATTTAAAAAATAAAGATATGAATAAATTTGACCAATTTTTTGCAAAGCATGGAATTAAGATAGTTTTAGTCTTAGTACTATTAAGCTATTTTAAATCATGCGGTATTGATTCTGAAGTAGAAAGAATCAAAAAGGAACAAAGAATATTAACAAACGAGATTGATACTCTATCATCTCAAATTGTTAATGAAGAAGAAATGATTTTCTTAATTAAAACTGTTCCTGCATGGAAAACTCTAAGAATTGAAGAAATTTCAGATAAAGAAAGAATTTCTATCAATGCATTAGAAGAAAAAGAAGATTAAATGTGGCTAATACACCTATAATTCCAGGAGTACCTACCCCTGCTAGCGGGGATCCTAAGTGTGCATTAACTTTATGCGGTAAAATTATTGTACAAGTAGATTGTATTATTGAGATAATGCAAGGTACTGATGGTTGCATAGACTTACAATTTTTTGGAAAGGATGGTAAACCTTTAGATCTAAGAAGATTTACTTCTATCCGCATAATGTTGTATAATGAATTTGACTGTACTATTGCCAACTTTTGGTGGCCTGATATTCCTACTGGATGTAAAGGTCTCTTAATGACTATTTTACAGTACACAGATTCTAAGGGTGTAGTTCACAATAAAGGAAAGATAAGAATATGTTTAGATGCTGCTTGTACTAAAACTAGTCCAAGTGCAATCTTTGCAGAAATTTTATTAACAGAACTAACTACTGCAGGTACTTCTGAAACTACAGGAATACCATGTATACAAGTAGCCAAGATATTAAGATCAAGGATATATGAGAACGGCTGCGACGACGGATGCAGTTAAAAAATATTTAATATGGAAAAAAATAGAATAGTACATTTAGGTATCATTGGAATATTTTTAAGTCTATACTTTTTAGTAGCAACTATTTCAATGATAAACTCTGTGGCCTTTTTTGATCTGGCTCATGATGGTTTAATGAACTGGGCCTTGGCTATAGGTTTTGAATTAGGTGCAGCTGCTTCTTTAGCTGCAATCATTATTTTAGATAAAACTAACCGAACGATGGTTTGGAGCTTGTTTATTTTATTAACAGCATTTCAAATGATGGCTAATTCATTTCATGCATTCATAAACTTAGAAGATTATATGGGATGGATTGAATTATTTGGTTTAGAGGAAGAAGAGCCGATATTT
>Ga0209348_1000824_pt1 | contig 15575 bp, 19 predicted proteins | sample ETNvirenome_2_30_FD_184065 | JGI IMG/M metagenome (GOLD analysis project Ga0209348, IMG submission 184065) | Marine viral communities from the Pacific Ocean - ETNP_2_30 (SPAdes) (version 2) | ecosystem: Environmental > Aquatic > Marine > Oceanic | place: Pacific Ocean | collected 2013-06-22 | reverse complement strand
GAGATAACTTTAATAACAACTACACAGGTGGTTTTGGAGCTTTTGCTACTGATAGTTTTAAAACACATTCTTTTGCAGATAATTCTGCTGATGGGTCTTTAAACTTTAACGGACTATTTGGAGACTTGGCATGAGTACACTAAGAACAAATGCCCTAGAGGGAGTAGACGCAAAGAACAGCATCACTATTGTTGCAGGTGCAGGGAATATTACCACTACGAATGTGCAACAAGGAATATGTAAATGTTGGGTGCAGTTTGATGGTTCTTCAAGTGGAGCTGCAGCTGAAGACTCTTTTAATGTTGCAAGCATGACAGATGGAGGAGCAGGAGACTATACTATAACAATAGCAAACGATATGAACAATGCAGGATACTCTGTGCCGTGTGCAGGAGATGATAGAAACCACAACCATGTAACACACACTATTGCTACTGGTTCTTTTGGGTTTAGATGTAGAATTGGTGTAGAAGGTTCAACAGCAAACAACGCAGACACAAACGAAGCATCCTGTGCAGTATTTGGAGATTTAGCATGACATCAGAATTTCAAGGAACACATTTATGGGATAGACTAGGGTGGGCAAAGCAAAACCTAGAGCCATACAGAAGTGAATATTGTATTGTATGGGAAGACCCTGACAACCTAGACGAACCTGCAAAGGTTACACACCCTGACCCTAACTGGATGGCTTGTGCATTGAATGGTGGCATACTACCACCTGTGTGGGTTTATTGGGAACTAAAGAAGGATGAAGCAAAGCCTGACTTTGTAAAGCATACACGAGGATATCTGTTGCACAACACCGAGCCAATGAAGCCAATGACAGAAGAAGAAGCAATAGAGTATCTAATACAGAAAGATATACCTGAAAGGGTATGGAGAGATTATGAGAAGTCAAATCGACCAAGACTTGTCATATGTAAGAAAGAGCAATTGCCACAACATCGTACATGGCGAAATGCTTGGAAAATAGCTGCTTAAATAGGAGGAAACTAAAATGGCAACTAAAACTTTTGTAACCGACAAGGATGGTGCAACAGCAGACGCTTCAAGCATAACCCTACCATCCGACAGGCATTTCAGAAATGCTTGGAAACTAAATGGTTCTGTTATGGCTGAAGACATAACTGCTGCTAAAGTTATCTTCAAGGATAAAATCAGGGAAGTGCGAAAGCCTTTACTTGAAGCCGAAGATGTAGTCTACATGAAGGCACTTGAAGCTGATGACGCATCTGCTAAAACAGCATCCGTAGCTAAGAAGAAAGCATTGAGAGATGCTCCTGCTGCAAAGGCTATAGATGATGCAGACACAATCGCTAAACTAAAAGCTGCTTGGGATACAAGCACATTGGGTGACAGCCCTTACGCATGAGGTAAATAAATATGGCTTTAACTAAAGTTAGAGGAAGTGGAATAACTGGTATGACTATCTCAGCTAATGATGAGATAACCATGCCCTCTCAACCTGCATTTTTAGTAAAACCTGCTAGTTTACAATTAAACTTAACAGTGGGAAGTGCAAATACTGTTGCTTTTGGCTCTGAGGTATACGACCAGAATGGTGACTTTGCATCTAACACATTTACTGCTCCTGTCACTGGAAAATATCAATTAAATACAAATATGTTTTTAACAAATATTGATAGTGCATCTACTGAGATAGAAATAAAAATTGTTACTAGCAATAGAAGCTATCGTTGTTTTGTAGAGCCTGACCATGCTTTTGCTTCAGATGGGAATCACAGTTACAATATATCTTGTCTAGCTGATATGGACGCAAGTGATACAGCAACAGTTGTTGTAACTCCAGTTGGAGGTCATACTGATGTTGACATACATACACATTCAGATTTTTCAGGATACTTAGCTTGTTAGTGAGGAAATAAATGGCTAATCATACAATAAAAATAACACTTACAGACACTCAACAAAAAATATTATCTAATGATTTGTATAATGATTCAGATAATAAAGGACTAGATTCTTGGATTCAAGATGCTATAAACGGCAAAATAAATAATTGTTGGAAAAGGATGCAAAATAATTGGACAACACAATTAATGAATGACCCATCTTTTACAGATGGTATACCAAGCAGTCAAGATGCTTTTGTAAGTCTAGTTACATCTAGGTCTGATTATATGAACAGAAAACAACGTGAAGACCATGCAAGAAAGGCAATTGAATAATGCCATACATAGGAAAAGCACCACAGCAAGGCATCCGTAACAGGTTCATCTATCAAGCCACAGCAGGGCAGACATCCTTCAGTGGTTCGGATGCTAACTCACTTTCGCTCACATACCCTGACGGTGAGTACGTAGATGTATATCAGAACGGTATACTGCTCAAACCTGCCACTGACTATACAGCCACATCAGGTACAACAGTCGTGTTGGTCACAGGAGCATCAGCTAATGATGTAGTAGAGATAATAGTGTACGACACCTTCAGCATAGCTAACAGCTACACCAAGGCAGAAGCAGACACACGCTATCCCTTCTTAGGTAACGACAGCATCATACGAACTAATGGTCAGACTATCAGTGCTGACGTAACAATCAGTAGCACAACCAATGCACTGTCAGCAGGACCTATTACAGTCGGTGCATCAGCAACGCTAACAGTTAATGGATTTTATACAATATTATGACAAGTGAACTTAGAGTAGATAATTTAAAAGGTAGCACCACAGGTGGCAGTATAAATGTCTTGGGTGAAGGTACATCTGCGACTACTAATTTACAGCAGGGTTTGACAAAGGTTTGGATAGATATTCCTCTTGATGGTGCTAGTATTAATGACAGTTTTAATGTTAGTACTTTAACTGATGTTGACACAGGGGATAGAAGTGTCATCTTAACTTCTTCAATGGGAAGCACAAACTTTTCGGTTAATTCCACAGTACTCTATGCACATGGTTCATCTAGTCATGGTGTAAGAAACTCACCAGTAGCTTCTAAAACTGCTAGTGTTATAGATATAGACACAGGAACTACAAATGGCAGTGGTCAGTTTGAGTTTCAAGACCGTCCTTCTGGAATGTCAGCACACGGAGATTTAGCATAATGGCAAGTGAAATTAAAGTAGATACAATCGTCAATGCAGGGGGAGACAATGACACTGGGATTGACCTTGCGACTAATGACCAGATATTGCTGAAGGTAGCCAATGCTACTCGCCTAACCATGAACTCCACAGGACAGACCACTATCGTTGGAGAGGGTGGTACGACTACTACGAGTTTACAGCAGGGGTTAGCTAAACATTGGCTTCACTCAGTTGTAAGTGGTAGCACACCTGCAAATACTGACAGTTTAAACACATCAAGTATTACAGATGTAACAGCAGGTGATTATAAACCACAATTAACAAGTGCTATGGCTAATGCTACTTTTTCTGTGTCAATGTTATCAGGATATACTACAACTGGAGGTACAGGTGCGTTTTTTCATCAGTATGTTCCAACTAGTAGTTCAACCACACAGTACCATGTTCAGCATTATCAAAATGCAAGTAAAGCTGATGCTAGTGGTTTCAGTAGTTCAGTTCTTGGAGATTTAGCATAATGGCATCAACACTTAAAATAAATACATTAACAGGTGTCAGCACAGCAGGGTCAATTGCTGTGACAGGCGAAGGAAATAGCACCACAACTAATCTGCAACAGGGGTTGGTAAAAGTATGGTTTCAGTATAACCATGACGCAGAATCTACATATGATAGCTTTAATGTTGGCACAATAACAGATAGGGCAACAGGAAATTTTATTGTAAACTTTACAAACAATATGGGTAACGATGACTACGCTCTTGCAGGAGCAGCAGGATTTGGCTATTCATTGTCTTTTGAAGATAATGAAGGAGAAAAAACTTCTGCTACGGCATCTGACCTTCTTCATGTTGTTACAGCAGTAACTGCAGATGCAGGAGGTGTAGACCAAACTGTGTGTTCTGGAATGATAGCAGGAGATTTAGCATGAGCAAAGCATCAGAATTAGCAAACCTTATAGGCAACATCAACGCAGGTGGTGGTGGAGTAAATAGAAATGTCATCATCAATGGTGCAATGAATGTGGCACAGAGAAGCACCTCAGAAGCAGACATAGGGGCGACCAGTGGATACTATGTTTGTGACAGATGGAAAATAAATACTTCCACAGGTGGGCGATTTACCGTTAGTCAAGATAGTTCTGCTCCTAGTGGATTTGCAAATAGTCTTAAATTTGATTGCACCACAGCAGATACATCTATAGCGTCAGATGAGCAGATTATTCTTCAACAAAGGATTGAAGGACAGAACTTGCAAGCATTTGCAAAAGGTACATCAGATGCAAAACCATTCGCTGTTTCGTTTTATGTAAAAGGTAATGATAGTGCTACATATATCTGTGAAATCCGTGATAGAGATAACAGTAGGGATGCAGGTAAAACATTTAATGTAACAACTGATTGGACAAGAGTTGAACTTACATTTGATGCAGACACCACAGGTGCGCTTGATGATGATAATGCTAGAAGTTTTGATTTTAATATTATTCTTCACGCAGGAGGTGACTTTATAACTGGTACACTCTCAAATACTTTTGCAGCAAACGCTACTGGTAATAGAGTTGGCAATACTGGAGATGGAAGCACATCTAATATATCATCTTTTGTTGACAGTATAGACAGAACTTTTTTCATTACAGGTGTTCAGTTAGAAGTAGGGCAGAACCCAACGAGCTTTGAGGTAGAGCCTTTTGAGAGGACGTTGGCTAAGTGTCAGAGGTATTTTGAAATTAGAGAACGTGATTCTGCAAACACTAGTTTTGGTAATGGTTTTGCAACGACTACTACTAGTGGAAGGATTCTGCTTCCTTATTTAGTTCAAAAAAGGTCAGATGAACCAACACTCACAGCAACAGGCACTGCTAACCTAAGATTTTCTACTACTGGAACATCAAGAAATATTAGTAGTGGGAGTATAGCTATGGATGGTGGAGGAAATAAGAATAATGCAGTAATGAATTTATCAGGTCTGTCTGGGAGTGTTACAGATGGAACAGGAGCAACTATAATATTAGTTACTGGTGATTCTTCATTACAATTTAACGATGAGTTATAAAAATGAATAATATAAAAACAGCAAAATATTTAAAGAATGAGGAAGGCACTGAAAACTATGCAATTCACATTGTTCATACAAATGGTGACCAAAGCACTGTTCCACTCAGTCTTGGCAATAGTGATTATAGAGACCTATTAGAAAAAATAAAGGAAGGCACACTGACCATACAGGACGCTGATTAGTGTTTGACCCTGTTACCATATCTGCTGCAGTAGCTACAGCAAGCACAGCTTTCAATGGTATCAAGAGAGCATTTCAGGCAGGACGAGACTTTGAAAGTATGGCAGGGGACTTGTCACGATGGATGGGTGCAGTCAGTGACGTAGATGCTGTCCACAAGTCTGCTAACAACCCATCAATGCTCCGTAAGGTACTCAGTGCCAAGAGTATAGAAGAAGAAGCAATAGAAGCATTTGCTGCTAAAAAACAACTGGAACAACAAAGAAATGACCTACGCACTTTTATACAGTTTTCTCAGGGGCAATCTGGGTGGGAGGAACTCCTACGCATGGAAGCAGACATACGTAAGAGAAGACAGAAAGAAATATACGACAAGAAAATCTTCAGAGAAAAGGTCATAAACTATGTCGCTTTGGCAGTGGTTTCTGTTGTTGGTCTTGGTGCTTTGGTGCTGTTTATTTTTACCCTTATGGGGTTCGACAGAGGGTGGTGGTAACGGTGGGTATCACACAAGGGATAAATGTGTACGCAAACAAGGTGGTCAAGGAACTTTTGAATGGCTTTGTGTAAACGAACATGGTATAATACACCTAGCACAATCCGACAATATTAAGAACTGCTACACCTGCTTCCTAAAGAAGTTCAGTGACTGGACATGGGAGCAAGAGAAGAGACTAGGAAAACGTGAAGACCCAAAGTATATCACCTGCCGTAGATACAAAAGAGTACAGGCAAAGAATGGACAGCAGGTTTGTTTATATAAGGGAGCAAACGATACATACACACTAGTGGTAGAAGGACAATGCCCAACAGAGTACCGTTGCAGATATGACCCAAATGGTCAGCCACCTAACATAGATAGTGTTCTTGAGTCAATGAATAAGAGTTTTAAGTAATATGGAAATAGACCCAGTAATATTTTGGAACGTAGTGTTGACACTTATCATAGCACCTGCAGTGTGGGCTTTTCGTAACATGATGGCAGAGATGAAACGTATAGATATACTGCTAAACAGAACACGAGAAGACTATGCATCACGAGCAGAAGTAAAAGATGAGATGCAACATGTAATGGAAGCACTACACAGACTAGAAGATAAACTAGATAGGGTATTAAGTAGAGAGAGCAGATGAATACATTTCAAGGATTTAAACCATCAGGTATGCAAAAGATAGCCAACTCTATGGGTTTTCAAGGCAATATGAACGACTTTCAAAAGTTTTTAAATGATAACCCAGACCGTCAAGCTGAGATGATACGCTATCAGAATATGGCACGTCAGATGGCAGAAGGTGGCATAGTAAAAATGAAAAAGGGTGGAGATGCAAAAAAAGATATTCGTGCTATATCGTCTAGTATGGTAACGACACCTAAAGTGCCAGAGGGCGCAAAGGTTACTCCGTTTGGCATACCCACAGGAGATGAAGGGCAAACAATTTCCACGGACTCTGGACAGGTTGATGTCACAGCACCAAAGGCCACAACAACAACTGCTGATACAACTTTATCAGATGCCCCAGCAGATGATGCTAGAACTACAACAACAATGCAACCTGACACATCTATAGATAAAGTGACAGCCGTAACAGATGCACTTGAAGCTGCCCAAGTTGATCCTAATGATCCACGAGCAAAAGTAACTGCAGCCACAGCTACAAAGTCAAGTGTAGAAAATATAGAAGCAGCGCAAGGTACAGCGATCAAGCTTGAGAATCCTGTACAAAGAGAGATACAGGACGGTGAACTTGTCGAGCCTGTAGCCAATGCAGAGAAAGCATCTAAGTTTATAGAACAGATACAGGCTGCAGAAGCAACTCCCTCAGAAAAAGCTACAGTAGCAGGACAACTAGCAAATCTTACAGAAGGTTTTGATGCCACCAATCCACCTGCATGGGCTGCAGGAGCATTAAGAGGTGTCATGGCTCAGATGCAAGCCAGAGGTTTGGGAGCATCTAGCGTAGCAGGACAAGCTATGGTTCAGGCAGCCTTAGAATCAGCCTTACCGATAGCATCTGCTGACGCACAGACACAGGCTTCTTTTGAAGCGCAGAACTTATCTAATAGACAAGCTCGTGCCATGCTTGCAGCCCAGCAACGTGCCACATTTATGGGCATGGAGTTTGACCAAGCATTTCAAGCTAGAGTTATAAATGCTTCAAAAATAAGTGACATAGCTAACATGAACTTTACTGCAGAGCAACAGATTGCTTTAGAAAACAGTCGTGCCGCAAACACCATGAACTTAGCTAATTTAAGCAACAGACAAGCAAAAGTGATGGCACATGCAAGTGCATTAGCAAATTTAGATATGGCTAATCTTAGTAATCAACAACAATCTGCTGTCATGAACGCACAAAACTTTATGCAGAGAGATATGGCTAACTTATCTAATCAACAGCAGATGGAAATGTTTACTGCACAACAAAGGATACAAAGCATCTTCACAGATCAGGCAGCCGTAAATGCAGCAGAACAATTTAATGCCACAAGTGAGAATCAAACAAAACAATTCTTTGCACAGCTAGACACGCAAGTGTCTCAGTTCAATGCTGCCCAAGCTAATGCACAAGAACAATTTAATGCAGGTGAAGCTAACGCTATAGAAAAGTTTAACACAGAAGTGCAGAATCAAAGAGATCAGTTTAATGCTAACAACAGGCTTGTAATAGATCAGGCAAATGCACAGTGGAGAAGACAGATAGCTACAGCAGATACTGCAGCAATCAATCGTGCAAACGAAATAAATGCACAGAACTTACTTGGGATATCAAACACAGCATATAATAACCTATGGCAGTATTACTCTGATGCTATGCAGTACTCATGGACAAGTGCAGAGAATGAGAGAGACAGAGTTGTAAAATTAGCTGAAGCACATTTAGTGGCTGACTCTAGTTATGATATACAGAAACTAAAGAATGACCACTCTTCAGCCACTAGCTTTGGTAAACTTATAGGAGCGTTTCTATTTAGCTCTCTTAACCCACTTGAAGGTATATTTTAGGAGTAACTATGTATAATTCAACCAATCCTGCAAAACAAGTATATAAAACAGCCGACATGCTTTTAAAGGTTTACGATCCAGCTAAATCACAAGAGCCTGTAGAGAAGCCAAAAGGACTGTTGTCGAAAGGTACACGAATGGGATCTATGTCTAAACCAAAGAAAGAACAACCTATGGATGTTGCTTTGCAGTACGTAAAAATATTTAGAGAACAAAGAGAAAGTTTAGATAATGAGTGAGCCACAACTTACACTAGATGCACCTATTCCCGGAGAGGGCTTAACACATAAGTTGGGGGATAGGCCTTGGCAGAAGCCAGCACAATATACAACTGTTGATGAAGTTATTCCCTTTTACGTGGAAAAGATACGCAATCCTGACTTTACACCACAACTACTCAAGGTCATACGTCTTGGTTTTCCACTCACAACTATAGCCAACTCTATGCAAAATGCTGCAGTTATGGAGGGTATGCATAGTGTTGATGTAGGTATATTAGCATTACCTCCTATTGTAGAATTACTTGCATTAGTGGCAAAAGAAAATGATGTGCCATATAAAACAGGCCTAGAAAGACCTGAAGAACCTGAAGAACCAAGCATATCAGAAGCTGATATAGCTATAGCAATGAAAGATATGGACGAAGGAGAACCAGAGGTAGAGGAGACTATGCCTGTAGAAGAAGTTAAATCAGAGCCTACAGGATTGATGGCAAGGAGAGAGATGTAATGGTATTACCAGTATTAGGACTTTTAGGATTAGGAGCTGCAGGATTATTTGGATCTGCAGGTAAAGCTATTGCAGGTGGTGCAGGAGAGCAGTATGCTGATCTGTATGCACAAGATAGAGCAGAAAAGCTGGATTACCTAAAAAGAAAAAGACTCATGGAAGAGTCAAATAAAATATCAAGACAGGCTAAGATTGCAGAGGACAAAGAAAAAGTAAAGTTAGCTGAAAAAGCTGCAATAAAAGAAGCTAAGATGCAGATATCTAATTTGGAAAATGCAGGATATAATAGGTCCATAGCTGTAGGCATAATAGCAGGTGGTAAAAGTGCTGTTGATAGAGCTATAAACTTTTCTAATAGTTTAGAAGTGGATGCAGATACAGGGTTGAAGCCAAATGTAAATACATACTTTCAACTTACATCTAATTCAAAGCCTGTATCGGACATGCCCTTTGAAAGAAGAACAGATTTAACGCAGAGAAGTCCTGATGATTGGGTTAGCCTAGCATCAAAGTTTTATAATCCTTACTCTGAAATACCATCAGGCATAGGAGCTAGGAGAGTAGGAGGACCTGTACCAAAACAAGAAGTCGCTAGTGATGATGCTTTATTTAAACAATTAAATACCATCAGAGCAAAGCTTGCTAATCTAGGTGAAAACTCACCTTTGGAAGACGTTTTAAATGGTGCAGAAATAGAAGCTGTGACAAATATGACAGGTGGGTCTACAGACCTAACAGCTTTTGATAAAGCCTATAAAGTATTAGAAGAGAGATTTGTAACAAAGAATACAGGCAAAACTCCTGAAGAGATAAAACAAGAATTAGCTAAATATGCAGTGGATGCAGCAGATAAAACAATAAAAATAGCAAAAGCTACATCAAGTGTTTTCAGTACTTCAGACGGTATAAATTACGTGCAAGCAGCTCTTGAAAGAGGTAACACCGTAGATTACATAAAATACTTTGACACTGTTATCCAAGCCTTAAAAAGTCCAACTGCTGCGTACACAAAAACAAAGGAATATATGACAAGAATAGAAATAGTAAGCAAACAGTTAAGAAATATAGTAGAAAGAAGTGCTTCTATACAAGAAAGAGAGTTAGGTGAAGGTCAAGCACTACCTAGATTTACCCCTGAAGAATACGATCAAGCTGCTAAAGAAGGAAGGATTAGAGAGGGTCAACTAATAGAGGTAACTAAAAATGGATTTCCTCATAAGGTCATACATATAAGGTATGATATAATTACTAAGAGAGGTGACTTATTTAAAGTAGGTGCTGTTGAAGCAGGAATGAACTAATGAGTGATCGTAGTTTTTTTGACACAGAGGACACTGTTAAAAACACTCCTATGGCCACAGGCAACTCTTCTATGTTTTCAGGAGATCGTTCTTTCTTTGACGATGATGAGGATGAACAGGAAGAACAAGACGATTCTCCTGTAACGATACCTGTAGATGGGAACATACAGAATGTCACGGACACTTCTGCTGATGTATCCCCAATGATTCCCCCAGTTAAAACTAAGTTAGAAGAGCTTGATGAAGCTATAAGCACAGAAACTAAAGTAAGCAAAAGTGTTTACGAAATAAATAAAGAATATAATAAACTCAAGGCTGAGAGAAAAGATTTGGCAGAAAAGCTAGGTGGAGAGGATAAGATAGATCAACTCCAAGAAGAAGCTATTGAAGCCATGATAAAAGAGTTAGACGAAACGAAAACTGTAAACGGCCAACCCTCTCCTTGGATGGCACTATTCAACGACACTACAAACGGACACGGCACTAGGTTTGCTTTAAATTTAATGTCCACTGTTAGTAAATACACTCCCATAGCACAAGCAAAAACAACTGACTTTATAGCTTCTATAGTAAATTCTATACAAGAAACTGATGAATTTATGGAAGATAAGCTAGGTTTTGGTTTAGCACCAAAAGTTGTAGAGGATAGCTTGGCTTCATTTTTATTTAAATCAAACTACGGCTTTGAAAACGACAAAAATGCCAACGAATATGCTACACAGATTATGAAACTTTTAGGCGAAACTGCTGTGTTATCAGAATCTGTGCTAGGTATAGCTTCTGCTCCTATAAAAGTTGGTACAGCAATAAGAAATCCTCTTGGAGATATAATAACTACTAAAGATATAGGATTTGAGAAAGGCAAGCTCATGCCTTTTTTAAATGCTGCAGATGAAAAGAAGCTGAACAAAGAGATACAGGCTCTTGTAAAGAACACACAAAAACAAATAAAAAGAGAAACAGAACTAGGAAACAAGTTTCGTGAAAACAGTAGGATGTTTAGTCCTAAGATAACAGATATAAGTGTTGCTAATGCTAGAAGAGCAAACAACGACTACTTAGATAAGATAGATGAAGCAAATAAAAAGATTGTTGATGAGAATCCTAACATAACTGAGAACGCAATATTTGCCATAGAAGACGGACTGGCACATAACGCTAGGATAACAGAGAAATATGTTAAGCAAGGCAAAACTTTGTTAGACGCTAGAAAAGATGAGAAGTGGCTAAAGATACACTACATAGATGACAAAGGTAAAATGCGTTATGATCCTGATTTAGCCAGAGAAGTGGGTAGAAAAACTACAATAGACTTGGATGAGAACGTAAAGCTATCAAGAAGAATTATTGGTTTTGGTGATGTAGTGATGGAGGGTGACGCACTAGGGAAGGCTAGTGCAATACTGAGAACAGATATGGATTCTCCATTTACACAGCCTGTTTTAGTACCAGAAAAGTTTGATGCTTTAGTAGCACTAGCAAGTAACCTATCAAAAAAATACCCACAGAAGTTTAGAAGTAAAAACATAATAGATGATTTGTATAAAATGGCTGCTGATCCTAACATTGAAGTTGATGGCACAGAAATAGTGGCAGAGCTAAATAAAGTAGGATTATCTTTTGAAGATTATATAATGACTGTAGTAGGCTCTGGATCTGAAGCAGGTAAGATACTACAAAAACTTAGTATGATAAAAAGAAAAAGAGATGTAAATGGTTTAGTTGCTTTGCAAGAAGCAAAAGAATCTAAACAAGCATACTTTTTATATAATGCTGCAAGACGATTTGAGAATGTTCGTAGAGGTGGTTTAGTGTCACAGGTTGTTACAGCCATCAGAAATGCAAGTTCTTTTGTTATACGATCTCCATTAGAAGCTTTGGGTGGTATAGCAGATGAAGCACTATATCAAGCTTCACTTGTAAAAAGTCCTCTTGATGTAAAACAAATAGGTAAAACATTTGGAGCTTTTTCTCCTGTAAATGTTAAGAAAGATCCAGATACAAACTTTTTAAAACTAGGTTACAACTGGAAAGATAGCACGAGAAACGTACAGCTACTATTTGAAGATCAAGTAGAACTACAAGGGGTGATTGATTTAATATTAAAAAGACCACAGTTTTTAGATGAACACAGAAAACTGTTTGATAATTTAAACGAAATGCAAAAGGTGTTTAGACCTGACAATGTTAAAGGACTAACTAAAGAAGATATAAAGTTATTAGGATCAGGCATCTATCCTGATAAGCTTTTAAGAAGAGCTTCTGCTCAAGGTGTTGATGGACTACTAACAGCTGCAGAAGATTTTGTAGGCACTCTCAATACACCTAACCGTATACAGGAGCATATAATTAGAAGAACAGCTTTCTTTTCAGAGTTAGAAAAACTTACAAAGAGAGAATACGGAGTTGATTTAGTAAGAACTTTGAATACAGAGGGTGGGTTACAGGGTCTTTTAAATGATAAAATACGAATAGATAATCCAGACTTTAGATCGTTTGCTGAACTTATAACAGATTCAACAACTAAAGCTTTAGATGTATCCTACTCAAAGAAACCTGAGTTTGGTCCTTTTAAGTTCATGGAGGGCTTGCTTGTACGATCTGTTGTTGGTACAACTATTATGCCTTTCCCTCGTTTCTTTTTTAGTCAGTTAGAACTCATGGCACAGTATGCTGGTGGCGCACCCATAGCTGTGATGAGAAGACTAATGAATATTAGTGACACTAAAATGTTAGATGCTAAAAGCAGAGAAATGATTTCAAGAAATATAGTTGGATGGGCTGCTATTTCTGCTGCAATGCAATACAGGGAGTCTCCTGATGCACCTGCAGATTATAAAAAGATAAGAACAGATAATGTGGAGAAAGCTATAAGAGAAGCAGACAGGATGCTAGAATATTCTTACACAGGAGATGCTGATAAGTATATGGAAACAGACGTAAGTGGAAGAGTTGATATAGATATATCTCCTAACCATCCACTAAGACCTATAATGTGGTTGGCTGAAGCAAAGAAAAGATTTAATGATAAAACTTTTAATGATTGGTTTGACGCTAAAGAGTTTGTGCAAACTTTCGGAGGACCTTCCTTACGAATGGGTGTTAGTCAGGACATACTACAAGGTTTTGTTGACATAGCCAACGGTATAGGACAGAAAGAATTAGGTGCAGGTACTGCCAGTGCAAAGGCTCTTGGACAGTATGTTGGCAACTATACACAGACATGGCTTGTGCCATACAATCAGTTTTTAGAGCTTGAGAGATTTTTTGGGATGAGGGGAAGAGATATTTATTCCAGAAGACCAGAAGCAACACTTAGTCCGGGTCAAGCTTTTCTTGATGAAATAACATCTAAGTTATCTAGGTTTGAATCTCCATCAAAAGAAGCACAGAGAGTTACAACGCTTGATCCTTTTATAGAGGATTATCAACAAGAATCTCCATCAACAAAATTGTTTGGGGTGAGAGTCATATCAAGGAATGAAGAATATGGAGAGTTTCTTGAGCGAATAGGGTTTAAAAGTTTTGAAATAATGACCAGAGAAAAAAATGCTCAAGCTAGAAAGTTTGAAGCAAGCAAATTACAAAGCTTTTTAAGAGATGTTGTTGCCCCAAACGCAATGAAGAAAGTAGAAAACAATAAAAAAGCGTACAATGATTTAGACGATAATGATTTTGTGAAGTCTAAAAACACAGAGAATAGTTATAATCTTGTTGAGGTGAGAGCTTATATTTCAAGTATGGTAAAAGGATATCAACAAACTTTACAGTTCGCTAAAAAAGGTAAAAGAACTGAGCTTGAAAATGCCATAATAGATTATAAAAAGTTGTCTAAAAATGCAAGAAGGGCAGCCATAGATGACTTCCACAAAAGGTTTCAAAGAGATGCTGATTTAACAAGTGCTACAGATATAAAGTTTTTAGTAATATCTGGTAAAGTAAAAGATAAAATTTTTACAGCACCACAGAAAGCATTTTCAAAAGAGCTAAGAAAGATAGTGCCACCCTCTAATTAATTTTTCCAATCTATCTTTCTAACTATTTCTTTTACATACTTCAAATCTTCTTCAAGCTTTTCTAATTTATTATTTATTTCTTTCAACACCTCAAACAGAGTGCGTGGCTCTCTGCTTTTTCTGTCCATGAAAGCCTTTGCTTCTTTTTCTAACTGCATCTCTACCTCTAGTTAAATTATCATAGTAGGCTGTGTTGAACCCACGTTCCCATTCTCTGTATAACATAGTATCAGAGCCATAAGGGTTACGAATCTTTCCATACGCAAACGCATCATAGCCTTTCATCCACTGTATCTTTAACGGTGCATCATGTTTGCCTAGACCACGTTCTTTTCTGGATAAATACTTCATACTAAGCTCCTATATCTACTATCTCACAACTGTCACCAGAACAGGCAAACGTCTGTGAGGAATTAGTGTTGTCCTCTTTCTCATAATCTGTAAACTTATTCCAATCAATATGACTGAACTTACTGCTAAAATCATCGTATACAGCTTTTGTACAATCTTGATAGGGTGCTTGTTGATAAGTATGATCGGAGTGTGGTAAGAAAGAAACACCAGACATCTCGTCAAAGTGTTTAAATACAAACGCACCCACTTCCATCCATTCATCATCACGCACAGATATTGTAACAGAAGGCTTGTGTTCACACCAATGTCTCTGGTAGAGAAGCCACATCTCTAGCTGTTGAATAGCTGTCATGTCGTTTCTCACCACAGACTTCTTAGGTGACTTCATAGGAAAGCTAAACACCGTTTGTGTATCTGGCTTCATGAAGTCTGCTTCACTTGGTATACCACTATCTATCATGAAGTTAGTAAGAGGATCTTTATTATCGCCCCTAACGGTACGAATATAATAACTGCTATGACGAGGGTGGATACCACTGCTTGAGTCCACAAGTTGCGATACTGTCCCACTTGGTTTGACGCATGTGATAGCAGTGCTTTGGGGGATACCAAAGATTGCCGACCACTCTTTATTTGTTTCAACTGCAATTTCCCTGAGTGCTGTGAGGGTTTTTTCAAGCCCATGTTTTCTCCCATTTGTTAGTTCATTATCCATAATGCCTGTAAGGCTGACACCAAGAAGTCTTTCTTCTTCTGTGTTCTTATTCCATATCTTTCGCAAGTATGGAAACTTTGTAAGAGTAGCTTGTGCTGTGCCAAGTATGGTGGCAAGCATAACCTTTCTTTTTAAATCATCAAACTTATCTTTTTCTCGTATC
>Ga0209348_1000823_pt1 | contig 15602 bp, 22 predicted proteins | sample ETNvirenome_2_30_FD_184065 | JGI IMG/M metagenome (GOLD analysis project Ga0209348, IMG submission 184065) | Marine viral communities from the Pacific Ocean - ETNP_2_30 (SPAdes) (version 2) | ecosystem: Environmental > Aquatic > Marine > Oceanic | place: Pacific Ocean | collected 2013-06-22 | reverse complement strand
TATGGTTGGGGAGAAGCACCACAACCATCACAAGAAGAACTACAACGACAAAGAGTTGTTTCTAGTCAAGATAGTTTAGATACTGTAATAGAAGCATCAGTTCCTGTAGAACCTGTAGGTCTTGATGATCAGATAGCACAAGCACAATCTGATGGTGATTGGCAAACAAGTTCTAATCTCAAAGCAGATAAATTAAGAGCACTAACTCAAAAATAGAAAAGGAGATTTAAAAAATGGGTGCAGTATCAGGATTGGGAGATTCATACGATCTTCCGAATTATGTAGGAGAGTTATTTAATATAACACCTAACGATACACCTTTCCTTTCTGCAATCGGTGGAATGACTGGAGGTAAATCAGTTACCTCTAAACAGTTCACCTGGCAAACAGTTGATAATGCAACAGCAGCACAAACAGTTGTCGCTGAAGGTGCAGATGCAACTTTCGCAGAGAGAAGCAGAAGCGAAGTAACAAATGTTACTCAAATTATGCAATATGGTGTACACGTTTCTTACACAAAACAAGCAGCAACAGGAAACCTTGCTGGTCAATCTATACTAGGAAACCAACCAGTTCAAGATGAATTGGCTTTCCAATTAGATATGGCTATGAAGAGAGCAGCTAGAGATATAGAGTTCTCTTTCCTTAGAGGTACATATGTTGCAGACACAGATGTAGCAACAGCTAGAAAAACAAGAGGTATGCTAACAGCCATCTCTACTAACGAAGTAGCAGGTGGTAACGCAGCTCTTGATCAAGCAAAAGTAAATGCTTTGATGAAAGCTATGGCAGATTCAGGAGCTCCATTTGAGCAACCTGTAATTATGGCTAACGCTTTCCAAAAGCAAAAACTATCTTCAATTTATTCAAGTGCATTGTCACTTGCACCAAGAGATAGAAACTATGGTGGCGTAAATATACAAACCATAGAAACTGACTTTGGTGAAGTAGGTATTGTCTATAGCAGACACTTACCTGCTGAAGATATAATTTGCGTTGATCTTGCTTATTGTAAGCCTGTATTCTTAGACATTCCTGGAAAAGGACACTTCTTCGCAGAACCACTTGCACAAACTGGTTCAGCTTATAAGTTCCAAATCTATGGAGAGGTCGGATTAGAATATGGTCCAGAGCAATTCCACGGCAAAATTACATCACTATCTACTTCCTAATAAGTAGTTAGATAGTATATTTATTAGAGGGAGATAAATACTTCTCCCTCTAGTAACATAGGTATATATGGCAGCAGTAAGCACACTTGTAGATAGAATATATAGAGATTTTTTAAACAAACCAGATGATTTATCTGCGTTTTCTCGTTTAGATGGAGCTATGTCAGACACCACAGGTACATCACTTGTGTATGAATCAGGATTATTTTCATCTGAAGAAGAAAACTTGTTAGGTAATGGAGCATTAGTAGAAGTAGATCAAGAACTTATGCTTGTTACTGCTGCAAATACATCAACTAGAACACTTACTGTATCAAGAGGATATGCAGGTACAACTGCTGCAACACACGCAGATCAAACTAATGTTTTTATAAACCCTACTTTTCCTCGTAAATCTGTATTTGATGCAGTAGCAGATAACATAGTTAGGCTATATCCAAGTTTATATAATGTAACAACAACAAATGTAACATCTAACAGTACATATCAAGAAGTACCTGCAAGTACAGTAGAAGTATTAACATCATATGTTCAAAACGCTAGTGGAGAACAATACACATCTGCTGGAATACAATTACTTAGAGATTTTCCACCATCATCAACTAATACTGCTGTACAGTTTTTTAACACATCTAATGGTAAAACAGTACATTTAGTTGTAAAAAGAAAGTTTGTTAGACCTACTTCAGAAACTGTAGATTTAGCTACTGATTGTCTTATATCAGATGAGTATGAGCAGATAGTTATGGTTGGTGCTGTAGCTGACATTGTAGGTGCTACAGATGTAGATGCCTCAACACAAGAGTTTATTACAGAGAAACTAGCTGCTGAAAGCTACCCAGTAGGATCAGGAGAAAGACTTAGAAATGCACTACTTAGGCTTAGGTCATTGTTGATAGATGAAGCTAGAGGGAACTTGCGTTCTTTATATCCTGCTCCTGTATCAATAATGAACATAAACTATAGTGCATAATGGCTATATTACCTTCACCTAGCAACACATCTGCACCTGAATCACAAGGATTTGAAGCTAACTTAGATGACTTATTTTTAAGATTTGCTGTAGGTCCTGGTAGGCAGATGAATATAAATACTGCTCCATTACAGGCACAAGCTATACAGACATCAGAAACACCAGAAGATTTTCAACAGGAGTTTGGTCAGATATATTCTAGGACAGACTTTGCAGGTGGTAGTGGTTTAGATAAAGCACACAGAAGAAACGCAGGAGAAAATGATTTTCAAAGGTTTTGGGATAGTAAGGGTGTTGATGTATTTAGTGGTAAAGAAGTAGGACAGGAATATCAAGTATCTTTATTGCACGATACAGATGAAGTGCAAACAACTACTGGTACAAATTTATATATGCAAGAATTAGGTGGAGAAATATTTTATGCAGATGGAGCTGTACTTAAAAAAGTAGCAACACCTTTAACTGGTTCTGTGACTGATGATGGTACACCTAGTGCTGGTAACAATATTACTGGTATGGCTGTGCTTGGCACTAAATTATATTTAGTTGCTAATGGAGATATTTATGTAAGAAATAGTGCAGGTAGTTATGCTACTTACAATACACACAAAACATTTGATAAGTTATGGTCTATGAAAGGTAGATTAGTTGCTAGTGCTACTAATGGTGAACTGCACGAAGTAGCTGCTACATCAAGTCCTCCAACAATGAAAGCATTACCTAGTGGTAGCTCTTGGACAGATGTAACAGATGGTGGTGCAGTAGTGTTGGCTTGTGCAGATGATGGTTATATATATTCTTTTGCAGATGAATCATCAACATTAACACTAAAAGGTCAAACATTTGTAGAGGGTGAAGTACCTAATGCAATAGATGCAGCACAAGGTTTTATATTTTATGGAACATACCAAAACACAGCTAGTGGAAAGATTGGCAGACTGTACAGATCAGAGATAACAAATGCTAATAGTTTGTATGTTCTTGTCAATGCACAGTTAATAAAACAATGGGGTGATGGTACAACAACACTTAATCAAGCACCATATCAAATTATATCTACTAGAGATAGTATTTATACAGGCATAGTAGATAGTGCAAGTAAAACAAATCTGTGGCGATATTATTTACCAACTGGTGGTATAGCTAGAGATTTAGAGTTTGCAGAAAGTGGCATAGTTGAAGGTATAGCAGTATTTTCTGACAGAATATTTACTACTGTATCTGGTGGTGGACTATATAGGGAAAGTACAAACTATGTATCAACTGGATATATTATTACTGCACTTGGTGATTTTTACACATCAGAAAAAAAACAATGGGTAGGTGCTAAATTAAACACTAATGTTGTTACATCTGGATCAGTAAAGTTATTTAGTTCTACTATTGCAGCAGACATAAACAGTCCTGATTCAGCTACTTGGGCAGAACAAGTATCTATATTTTCTGGTACAGGTGGTGATGAGGAAGTTATGACACTTGTAGATGGTAGATGGATAGCAGGTAAGATAGAAATAAACACAGATGATGTTACACAATCACCAGAGATGTTGTCATTTGCTATTAGAGGTTTCCAGCTTGTCAATGACTTGGTAGTAGATATGCCAATAAATATATCAGATCAGATAGAAAGACCATTTAGAAAAGCATTACGAGTACAAGGACAAGGCGATTTAGTGTACCAGGCACTTCGTAACAAAGAAGGCAAGAATGTGCAATTAGAGATATTCAGACCAGATACATTATTACGAGGTATAATAGAAAATGTTAGTAGTCCTATAGAGGAGATAAGTCCTAGAGGGTCTGTAACAATGTATTGTCTTGTAAGATTTAGAGGTAGCAAAGTAATACAAACTTCAAGTTCTGGAGTAGGATTAGGTATAGAACTATTAGGAGTAGGTAGATTAGGATAGAATGACAGCACAAGAAACAAACTTATTAAATGCGTTTGAAACAACTTTAACAGGCACAATAGGTGCATCAGATTTAACTTTTACTGTAAACTCTGTAACAGATTCAGCTTCTAATACTCTTGCTGCTCCTTGTTACTTAGTATTAAATCCAGATAGTGCAACAAATAGAGAGGTTGTACAAGTTACAAGTATTAATGTTGGTACAAAAACACTTACATTAGACAACATAAACAAAAGATATTTAACAGGATCAGCAGCAACATCAGGTTTATCACACGCTTCAGGTTCTGTTGTTCGTATGTCACCATTACAACAACACATAGAGGACATAAATGACAGAGTAGATACCATAATGAACTCTGATGGTACTGCTGTCAATACATCAGGTTTAGTAAAAGATGAAGATAATATGTCATCTAACTCTGCTACACATCTTGCAACACAGCAATCAATTAAGGCTTATGTAGATACACAACTTACAGCAGAGGACTTAGATATATCTGCTGATAGTGGTAGCAACATAGCTATTGATCTGGATTCAGAAGTATTAGATTTAGAGGGTGGCACAGGTATAGATACAGCAACAGGTACAAACAAAGTTACATTTAACATAGATAGCACAGTAGCAACTCTTAGTGGATCACAAGCATTAACTAACAAAACTATAGATGTAGATAGCAACACAGTATCTAACATAGAAGTAGATAATTTAAAGTCTGGTGTTTTAGATACAGACCTTACTTCTGTAAGTGCTAGTGATGACACAATACCATCAGCTAAGGCAACTAAGACTTATGTAGATGCACAGATTACTGCTGAAGATTTAGATGTAACAGCAGATAGTGGTGGACCAATATCTATTGATTTAGATTCTGAAACATTAGATATTGCAGGTGGTACAGGTATTGATACTACAGCTAGTGGTAATGAAATTAGTATTGCAATAGATTCTACAGTAGTTACAGAAAGTTCTACAGATACACTTACTAATAAAACAATAGATGCAGACAACAATACAATAAGTAATTTAGAAGTAGATAATCTTAAATCTGGTGTGTTAGACACAGATATAAGCACTACTGCTGCAACTGATACAACAATACCTTCTGCAAAAGCTGTTAAAACATATGTTGATGCACAAGGTACTGCACAAGATTTAGATATTACAGATGGTTCTACTACAAGTGCTGTTGATTTAGATAGTCAGACAATGACAATACAAGGTACTTCTAATGAGGTAGAAGTAGCTTTATCAGGTCAAGCATTTACTATTGGACTTCCATCTAGTATTACAGCCAATCTTGTTGGTAATGTTACTGGTAATGTATCTGGTACATCTGGTTCTACAACTGGTAATGCAGCTACTGCAACAGCTTTAGAAACTGCAAGAACTATAGGTGGTGTATCTTTTGATGGTACAGCTAACATAGATTTGCCTGGTGTTAATACAGCAGGTAATCAAAATACTTCTGGAAGTTCTGCATCAACAACAGGTAATGCTGCAACAGCTACTGCTTTGCAAACAGCAAGAACTATTGCAGGACAATCTTTTGATGGCACAGGCAACATAACAATAGCTGCTGGTGATCTATCTAATGTATCTACTTCAGGTGTATCAGATGGACAAGTATTAGTTTATAACAACAGTGCTAGTGAGTTTCAACCTGGTTCTGTAGGATCAGCAACTGCACTTATTGATGGCGATAGTGACTTTACTTTATCAGATGGTATTGCTAATGGAATACACTACGAGTTAGACAATACAGATATGGCTGACTGGAATCAAGGTGGTGTTGCATTAACAGCAGCAGGTGGAATGTTTAGACATAATCAAACACAATCTGCTACATTTACAGTAGCTGCAACAGAGGGTACAGTTCTTGCAGGACCTATTACAATAACAGGTACAGTTACAAATGCTGGTACAATGGTAATACTATGAGTGAAATACAAGTAAACACAATCAATGAATATACAGGTGCAAATGGTGTAACCATTGATGGTGTATTAATTAAAGACAGCAAGTTAGCTAGTGGTACAGGTAATGTATTACAAGTAGTTACAGCAGAAACTACAACTGCTACGGCTGTATCAGGTTCAACTTATACAGATACAACACTAACTGCAAGTATTACTCCTAGTGCAACAAGTAGTAAAATATTAGTTTTAATTGCTCAGGAATACAATTTTGTAGCATCAGTAACTACTTTTATAAAAGCTGGAATTAAAGTTGTAAGAACTATTGGTGGTACAGCTACTGATATTAAAGAAACTTCTGGATTAACACTTAATTCTGGGTCTGGTAGTGCTGCTCAATTTGGTGGTATTTTACCAATAACTATTTTAGATAGTCCTTCAACAACATCTTCTGTAACTTATAAAACTCAACAGCATCAAGAACAATCTGATACTTCAATTACTACCCAATCAGCAAGTGAAAAAAGTACAATTACATTAATTGAGATAGGTGGATAATGACAATAACTAAATTCCAAGCTATAAAAAGTTTAGAACCAAATGCTGAATTTGTAACTCACAATGATGAGATTGTAGAATGGCAAAGTGAAGAAATAACACAACCTACTGATGAAGCTATTGCTACTGAACAAGCTAGGTTACAATCAGAATATGATGCTAAAGTTTGGGAAAGAAATAGACAAGCTGCTTATCCAAGACTTGCAGAACAATTTGATAAGCTATGGCACGATATAAATAATGGTACACTAGATAACACAGGTGCTTTTTACACAGCTTTAAAGACAGTAAAAGATGACAACCCTAAGCCAGGAGAATAAATGCCAGGTAGTATAAAAATAGATGATGGAAGTGGTAACTATACCATATTAACTAATGGTGGTTCGTTAGGTTCAGACAAGACATTAACATTACCAAATACAACAGGTACTGTTGCTTTGACATCTGATATAACAAGTGGGTTATCAGAAGCAGATTTATGGATTCTTACCACTAATATAAATTCAAATGGTATTTTAACTAATTTTTCAAGACCATCTGCTACTTTAGTTTCATATAAAGGAACCGGTATGTCAGTAAGTTCTGGTGTTTGGACATTTCCTAGCACAGGATATTGGTTAGTAATGGTTACAGGATTTTTGGCATCACCATCAAGTGGTCAAGGAAGTGCACAAGTAATATGGCAATCTACAAATGATAATTTTTCTTCATCTGATAATATAGCTAGAAATAATATGTACATTACTTCTGGTAATGTTTATGACACAACATTTGCACAAACTGTTATAGATATAACAGATACATCAAATGATAAAATAAGATTTGATTTTGGTAAAGGTGGAGATGGTCAAATACAAGGTAGTACAGGTATTGAAGATGCTAGTGTTTTTGGTTTTTATAAATTAGGAGAAACATAATGGCAAGTTTACAAGATGCTTTAGGATTTTTTAATACAGATAAACACGAGTGGTACACTTGGATAAACCTTGAAGATGGCGAAGTATATTCTAATCTTCAACTTAAAGATGAAACTGCTATTATGCCAACAGAAGAAGAAGTAAACGCAAAACTTGTACAAATACAATGGGAGCAAAACAGACAAGCAGAATATCCATCATTACAAGATTGCATACACGCATTACTAGATGGTGGCGATACTCTTACAGATTTACAAGCAGCAAGACAAGCAGTAAAAGACAAATACCCTAAAGGATAGATTATGGCAAGTGAAATTAAAGTAGATACCATTACACATAAAACATCTGGTAATGGTGTTGAATTAAAAGCATACAAAGAAACTGATGTTACTGTAACTTCTGGCACAACTTTAACAATAGATCTAAATAATGGAAACACAGGTGCTGTAACACTCGCACACAATGTTACAGATATAGATTTTACAAATGTACCTGCAAATGGTACTTCTTCATTTACATTAAAGGCAACACAAGATGGAACAGGTAGCAGAACTATGGCTATTAACGCAATAACAGTTAATGGTGGTGGTAATGTTACAGGACTTACTCCAGGTGCTGCTGGTCTTACACTTAGCACAGGTGCTAATGATGTGGACTTAGTGTCATTCTTGTTCTTTGATGCTGGTACACCATTAATTAATTCATTATTAGATTTTAGCTAGGAGGTCCATATGCCATTAGGTGCAACACGATTTGGATTTCAAGGAGGCAAACCAGCTTTAGAAGCAGATTGGTTTGCTGTTGCTGGTGGTGGAGGTGCAGGTGGTAACAAACCTCGTTCTGCACCATTAACTATGCCTGGTGGTGGAGGTGGTGCTGGTGGTTTTCTTAGCAACAACGATAGTGGTTTATCAAAAGCAACTTATGCAACAGCTACAACATATGCAATATCAACTGGTTCTGGTGGTTCTGGTGGTCAAGGTGGTAATGACCACGGCTCACCAGGAACTGTTGGTTCAGATACAACTTGGAATGATGCTACCAATGGAACATTAACACTTAAAGGTGGAGGTCGTGGTGGTGGTGGTAGCCAATCTGGTTCTGAATCTTTTGGAGGAAGTGGTGGTTCTGCTGGAGGTACTGGTTCAAGGAGAGGTACTACTAGACAACCTGCACTTGTATTGTCGCCAATGCAAGGTAGTGATGGTGGAGCTTCTGATTCTTATTTTCAATCAGCAGGTGGTGGTGGTAAAACTGGAGGTGGTGGTAATAGTCAATCTGGTGGTGGAGATGGAGGAGCAGGATATACTTGGGTAAATGGCACAACTTACGCAATAGGTGGTTGTGGTTCTGATAGACAGAATAACTCACAAGGTGGAGGTGCAACATCTGTAACTGATGGTACAGGTAATGGTGGTGCTTCTAGGTATCAAAGTCATTATAATGGTTTAAGAGGAAGTCACGGAGCAGTAGGGATTAGGTTTCCAGATGCTTACACATTATCAAACCCAGGTGGTGGTTTAACCATAACTTCATCTACAGCAGGTGGTTTAACTACTGCATTAATAACAGGAACAGGAAACATACAATTTGATTAAGGAGATACTATGCCACATTATGCGTTACTAGATGAAAACAATGTAGTAGTAAGAGTAATCAATAGTCTTATTGATGAAAATGATATATCAAATCTTGCAGATGGATATAGTTCTTGGGAAGAATTTTATGGTAACTTTCTTGGTGGTACTTGTAAAAGGACATCTTCTAATACATATGAAAATCAACATTTAACTTTAAATGAAACAGGTGATGATTATGTATTGAGTGACACACAAGAAAAAGCATTTAGGGGAAACTATGCTGGTGTAGGTTACACATATTACGAAACTGAAGATATATTTTTACCACCAAAACCTTTTAATAGTTGGGTTATTGATACAGATAATGCAAAATGGAAAGCACCAACTCCTTATCCAGATGATGGTAATGTTTATCATTGGGAAGAATCAAGTACATCTTGGGTTGAATCTTAATAAATAAAAAAACATATGATACAATCCAATTATGGATTATCTAGTCGGTTTTATATTTGGATTTATTGTAAAAGAATTATTTAGATTACTACAATATTTAAGCACATCTGAAACTATTGTTATAGACCACGACTGGGATCAGGAATGGGATTGGATAACAAGACCAGAGGACTTACCATAAATGACACACAACAATGGCTACACACAGAAGGAATTACTTAATATGGTCATTGAAAGACTTGACAGATTAGAAGAAAAACTAGATGCAAAACTAGATAAAGCAGAATTTTATAAAGTATTAACGCTACTTGTAGCACTTGGTGGAGTTGTTGCAGCGATTGTAATGTAATGCTAAGAATACTCTTAGCTCTTTTTTTATTAATACCCTTGCCTGTAATGGCTGACCACGTTCCAACACAAGAACCTTATGGTTATAACGAAACAATAAATGCAGAAACAGGTGACTTGACCATTAGCTTGTTAGGATCAGATGGTTTTGAGGATAGTCCACCAGAAAAATATACAATTTTTTTTGCTATGGCTACAGGTGTAGATGCTACAAGTTACTGTGTATCTACAAGTTTTGGACACGAACAGAATGTATGGAACGATTATGTCTTTAGTATTAGCGATTTAAGAACATACTTTGAGTTACCAGTAGGTACATTTTATTACAGAGTTAGGTCAGACAATGACACAGATAATAGTTACAGTACAATATCTGTAGAAAGAAGCATAGCTTTACCAGATCAGCAACCATTTAATGAAACACAAACAGACTGGTCTGCACCTACTACTACTTGTGTAGATACATCTACTACCACAACTACTACTTCTAGCACAACAACTACTTCTAGCACAACAACTACTTCTAGCACAACAACTACTTCTAGCACAACAACTGTGCCTGATACCACTACTACTTCTAGCACAACTACAACTACTACAACCACGACTACTACTGTGCCACCTCCACCACCACCTCCACCACCACCTCCACCTGAACCAGAAACAGTAGAGGTTGTAATGGAAGATGGAACAAAAGCAGAATACAAACAGTCTGAAGTAGAAGATGGTACAGTAGAAAGAGATAACCAAAGGAAAAACAATGAAGAGTTATATGGGTGTTATGTTACTGATATTGCTTTGGAACGTGGTGATTGTGAAATACCTGAAGAAGTTATAGAACAAGAAGTCATAGAAGAAGAAGTTATAGATGAAGAAGAACCAGATACCGAAGGAGAGTTTCCTGATGATGATGATGTGGTATTGGAAGTGGAGCTTGAAGATGAAGTGGAAGAACCTGAACCTATTAAAGAAGAAGATATTGTTAAAGAGGAAGTTGAGATTGATGTTGAGGAACTTGAAGAAGAGTTTGACTTTGAAGAAATCATCATTGAGATACCAGATGAAATAATAATTATTATAGAAGAAGAAATTATAGAAGAAGAAGTAGTAGAAGATGAGTTGGATAAAGAGATACCAGGAGATGACATCATCAGAGAAGATACAGTTCAAGAGGAAGATGTCAAAAACCAGGATATACAAGAAGAAGTAGTAGAACCAGTAGAACTTACTGAAGAAGAAGTAGCTGTAGAAGTTGCTGAAGTAGAAGAAGTCATAGAAAATATTGTCATAGAAGAAGTTACTACTGAAGAAGTCATAGAAGTTATAGAACAAGTCAATGACATTGGTGTACAAAACTTAAATCAGGCAACAGAAGAAGTACAAGAAGTTGTACAAGCTGTCGTTGAAGAAGCTATAGAAAATGTAGAAGAACTTACAGAGGAACAGGTTGCAGTTGTAGCAGAAGTATTACAAGTACAAGAAGATGATGTTGAGATTATAGCTGAAGCTGTCAAAGAAGATGAAGTCGTAGCAGAAGCTGTAGAAGAATATGTAGAGAGAGCTGTAGAGAATGCAGATGTAGAGAACTACACACTTGCTGATGTAGTTACAGAGGTACAGTACGAAGCATTTTTAGAGAACCCAATAGAAACATTTGTAGATTTAGATTTTGAAGGTATAACAATAAACAACATAGGAGATGATATGACACAAGACCAAAAAGAAAAAGCACAGGAGGTCGTAGTTCCTGTAATCTTGACTAGAATAGCTAGTATGGCAGCTTTTGTATTTAGGAGAAGTCTATGATTAACAAGCTATGGACCTGGTTAGTAGAAGCAATAAAAGAAACATTGAACCTTAGTTGGACTTTGGTTGGTTTAGTTATTGCTACGCTGACACTAACTGGATCAGCACAGCAAGTTACAGGATTAGCTACTATAATTACATTAGCTATTTGGTTACTGACCATTAGTTTTAGAAAAGGAGATTAGTATGGACTGCTGTGGTAGTGGTTGCTGTGGTGGTAAGTAATGTGTGTAACTTTTGTCAATGATGCTGGTACATACATTACCATATGTAATGGAGAATATGGAGGTATAGGTGAAACTGACTGTAGTTAGAACACAATTTGGAACAGATGCAACAAATGGTATGTTGCTTATAGATGGTATTTTTGAATGCTATACACTAGAGGATCAATACCAAGCAGTAAAGGTAATGCACGAAACCTGCATACCAGAGGGTACATATGACATTAAATTTAGAACTGTTGGTGGATTCCACGAGAAATACAAAAAGAGATATGGTAATGACCACTATGGTATGTTGCATTTGCAAGATGTACCTAACTTTACTTACATACTTATACACGCTGGTAACACAGATGAACATACTTCTGGTTGCTTAATTGTAGGGGAAACACAACAAGATTTAGATATAAGTGATGATGGGTTTATAGGACATAGTGGTAAGGCGTATCTAAAACTATATAACAAAGTGGCAAAACAATTACTACAAGGCAAAGATGTAGCCATAGAATACACAACAATCAATAAATTATTAGATGGTCAAGTAGATAACAAAGCTAAAGACCATACTGTTTTAGCTGACACAGTATATGAAAAGCTACAAGAAATAAATGGTAATGTATTGATAGGTAATGCTATGTTGAAAGGCAGGTTAATACAATAATGTTTGATAGAATTAAAAGAGCAAGAAATCAAGATGGTACATTTAAAAAAGATGTCTGGTGGACACCTTGGTCTGATTCGTGGGAGTATGGAATGAGTGAAGATCTCAAAGATATGCTTGAAAGAACTGCGTGGACCTTCATTGAAGCGTTCATTGGTGCATTAACAGTTGCTCCATTAGTGGGTGTAGAGGCTGAAACAATTCAGTTAGCTGCATTAGCTGGTGGTGGTGCTGCACTTGCAGTCATCAAGACATACGCTAAAAAACAAATCACTAAGTAGATTCTGTCCTAATTCCTGTGTATAATTAGCACAACAGAAAGGGCTGTTATGACACAGGAACTAGGTAATAATTATTACAAGTCTGGTTGGCAACCATCAATAGAGTTTGATGAATCAACAGGCAAAGGTGAAGTAACCTATGTAGGTACTGACCCTGATTACAAGAATAAGTATGATGAAATACTTAAAAACTGGGGGTTTGATCCCAAGTACTTTACCATTGAAGGTAATGTAAAGGCTAGTAGCTGGGAAGGACAGCTAAAAGGTGGCAGAACGACCACCTTTTTTGCATTTAAAGGGGTTGTAAAGCGTAAGAATCCTGCATTAGACCAGTATTTTGACAAACTTGTTAAGGAATACAGTAGAAAACCTAAGTTAAAAGACACAAATTATGGTGGAGATACTGCATTTGTGTGGACAATGGCTGATTGGCAGTTAGGTAAAGCTGATTATGGCGTTGAGAATACCCTTAAACGCTACGAGGAAGCTCTTATTAAGGGGGTAAATCAAGTTAAGGCACTACGCAAGACAGGTACAGAGATAGATGAGATATATTTACTAGGACTAGGCGATCTTACAGAGAACTGTGACCAATCGTTTTACAGTTCAATGCCATTTAACATAGAGTTATCGCTATCACAACAGTATCAACTAGCTAGGCGTATGATTATGAAAACTATTGATACATTTCTACCACTAGCTGACAAGATAACTGTGTGTGGTATAGGTGGTAATCACGGAGAGATGACACGATCAGGCAAAGGACAGGTATTGTCAGATAGATTAGACAACTCTGATATGATGCACTTTGAAGTAGTAAAAGAGATACTTGCACAGAACAAAAGGTATGACAAAGTAAAGGTCATACTACCTACTGACTATCATCACTTGCTAGATATAAAAGGTAAAGGTGTAGCTATTACACACGGACATATGACAGGTGGTGGCTCTGGTCCAGAAGGTAAGATTATGAAGTGGTGGGCAGGTCAAGCTATGGGTTGGCTACCTAGTGGTGCAGCCGAGATACTTATAACAGGACACTACCATCACCCAAGAGTATATAAACAAGGTAAACGTACTTGGTTTCAATGTCCAAGCATAGATGCAAGTAAAGACTTTACTGCAAGAACAGGACTATGGAACGATCCTGGTGTGTTATGTTTTACAATTAATAAAGATGGTTGGGATAACTACAAAATAGTTTAAACTTCGTTTCCCCAACTATCCCACCCATCAGCAGTTTCTCTAGCAAACAACTCTATGCGTGGTAAATCACCATATAATTTAACAATCTTATCTCTAGTTTCATATGGTTTCTGTGAGTGTCTTTTAATTTCTGCTTCTATTACTTGTGAAACACTAGCATCTAATCTGTTAATTTTACCTTTAACACCTATCAAACATAATTCTGCGTTACCTCTTGTGTAATGACCCATTCCGAAATGTGTTTTATTATTTTTAGTTTTTTTAATCCAAGTAAATCCACAAGTTTTGTATGTAAAACCCCAAGATTTTATTGTGTCCAAACCCTCTTGTAATAATGGCATTGTTACCCACATAAATAAATAACAATTTTCATCTGCAATACTTTGTACAGGTAAAGATTTAAGTTCTGTTATATTCATAGTTTTGTAAAAACTTTCAGCACCCCTAATCATTCCGTGAACACCTTGCATTTTCATTCTGTCATTGTATTGCCAAGGTGGATCAGCATATATAATATTATATTTTTTATCAGGAAATGGTATCAAGAGCAACCATCTTCTGCTATGTCATAGCAAGTATCACACAAAGGTCTATCGCCTGTGCCTATGTATGGCTCGTTTTCTGTAACTTCTATGTGTCCAATACCCCAACATCTAAATATATATATCATTCTTCTTCTTGATTTACTGTTGTAAGTATCTGTATATTAGGAAGTATTGCAATTAATTGCTGTTGTCCACTAGGTAACAATATACTTTTACCCATAAACAAAGGCACTTCCTTATCGTTTCTTCTATTTAATAATTCTGCAATCAACATACCATCTGTTGCTTTGCTTAACATTACATCAATCATTCTTCCTCCTCGTGTATTTTTGCTACACCTTCGTATAAAAATCCTACCACTTTTGTAACAGTCTTTGTATCTTCAAACTCTGTAGTTTTAGGCATTGGTATTTCTGTCCATTGAAAATCATAACCTTTACGCACTAACTTATGTATGTTCCAAGTCATAATCTTGCCATTGTATTCTGTAAGATATACAAATGCTTTGCCAGTTTCTATACACTTAACAATGTTGCTATCAAACTTTTTCTTTTCAATAGCCCAACTTCTGTATTCCTTATCTCTTGACTTAACTTCTACTATGTATCTCTCGTTCTCTGCATCATAAGAGCTGTAAGGATCACTTACCTCTACTAAGTCAAGACCTGGATATATACTGTTTAACTTATCTATTATCTCTGTCTGTGTCATTCTTCTTCACCTATGTTTTCCCAACAAGTATTACATACACTATGGTCATCATCTTGTTCTGTAATTTCTTTTGCACAAAACATACAACTACCACTAAATGGTTTTGCTACAACATTTCCATTTTTAATTTGTCTATCCCAATAATTATTTAAACCCATACTTAATTTGCTCATTAACCAATCTCCATTACATATCTACAACTTACACAAAATCCATCTTCATCTATGTCACTAGGCAAACCATACAAATCATATTCGCCTACACCACAGCTACGACAACGCACTCTTTAGCTTGTCAATCATAGCACTAGCATTACCCTTAGTAGCTTCGCCACTATTAA
>Ga0209348_1000822_pt1 | contig 15612 bp, 24 predicted proteins | sample ETNvirenome_2_30_FD_184065 | JGI IMG/M metagenome (GOLD analysis project Ga0209348, IMG submission 184065) | Marine viral communities from the Pacific Ocean - ETNP_2_30 (SPAdes) (version 2) | ecosystem: Environmental > Aquatic > Marine > Oceanic | place: Pacific Ocean | collected 2013-06-22 | reverse complement strand
CAATCTCAAGTCTTTTTACATTTATTTGTTTTTTCTGTGCTTTTCAAGTATAAAGGACAAATGGAGTTATCGTATCGTTTTCGAACGAAGCCGTTCGAGCATCAGCATAAAGCATTGAAGTTGTCCTGGAACAAGAAAACTTTTGCCTATTTCATGGAGATGGGCACTGGCAAGTCAAAGGTTTTAATAGATAATCTTTGTTTATTATATTTAACAAAGAAGATTAAAGGCGCAATAGTAGTTGCACCTAAAGGTGTTTATCGTAACTGGAAAGTAGAACAATTGCCAGCTCACATGTCACCACTTGTAGAAAACTATGATGTGTATGATTGGAATCCTACAGATACGAAAAAAGAAATGCGACGTAGAAAAGATTTTTTCTACAATGATGTAGATAATTTTAAAATTTTTTTAATGAACGTTGAGGCTTTTTCAAGTGTAAAAGGTAAAAAGATAGCTGATAAATTTTTACAATTATATCCATCTATGTTCGCCATTGATGAGTCTACAACAATTAAAAATCCTAAAGCTGCTAGAACTAAAGCTATATTAAAACTTGGCGCGATGGCCCAGTTTCGTAGGATCTTGACTGGATCGCCCGTGACCCGTTCACCGTTAGATCTATTTTCACAATGCGCGTTTCTTGATTTAGATCATTTGGGTCAACCTAGTTACTGGTCGTACAAGAATAGATACTGTGTAATGGAAACAGGTTATGCTGCTGATTACACTTATCAAAAAGTTTTAGGATATCAAAATATACATGAGTTAAATAATAAATTACAAAACTTTTCTTTTAGAGTTCGTAAACAAGACTGTTTGGATTTACCTGATAAGACATATCTTACAAGAGAAGTGTCGATGAATAAAAAACAAGAAGATGCATATTTACAAATGCAAGCAATGCAAATAGCAAGATTAGATACGGGTGAAGAAACCACAGCTGTGGCAAAGCTTACTATGATGATGCGATTACATCAGATTGCTTGTGGCTTTTTAACAACAGATGAGGGTGAGACTGTAGATCTACATGATGATAAAGGTATGATACCTAGACTAGAATCTTTACTAGATTGTTTAGATGAAGTTGATGGTAAAGTAATAATTTGGGCAACATATAGGCACAATATTGAAAGAATTGTGAAAGCAATAAGAAAGAAGTATGAAAGCTTTGCTGTTGTTGAAGCTTTTTATGGTGGCACTAAAGACCAGGACAGAACAAACATCATTGAAAGATTTAAAGATACAAAGTCAGATCTACAATATCTGGTTGCTAACCCTAAGACAGGTGGTTATGGATTAAACTTGGTAGTGTCAGATACAATTATTTATTACTCTAACAATTATGATCTTGAAGTTAGAGTTCAGTCGGAAGATAGAATTCATAGAATGGGTCAAAACAATAAATGTACTTACATAGATCTACAATGTGCAGGCACAGTTGATGAGCATATCATTACAAATTTAATAAGCAAAACCAAGATTTCTCATAAAGTTCTTAACGAACAATATAAAGATTGGATTAAACAGTTGAAAAAATCTTATAAATAGTTATATGTACTTATAGAGGGGTTACCTCAGAAAGGAGTCATCATGACTATGTACTTAATACTAGGCACGATTATAGCGATGGGGTTACTCCTCTACAGACATGTTGGATTAATAGCAATTTTATTTGGTATTTTCATTGTTTGGGAGAGAGGTGGTTTTGAATGGTTGTTATAGGTTGGCAAACAGAAACTCATTCTGATCATGCAGGTAGCACTGTCGATTACAGGCCGCTACCAATGACGCCAGAACTATTCTCAAGAAGGCATGACAATTTAGTTTATGCCATGATAACGGCGGAAGACGTAGAAATGAGATGGATATATTATTATAAATTAAAGGAGTTAAGCAGATATGTCCCGTAAGAAAATAGAAGCATACAATCAGTTGATGAAAGGTATGGATGAAAAAGCAGCAGCGCATCTTGTTAAGTTAGGTATTGGCAAGAGTGCGAAAGAAAATTTAAAAAACTGGAAAGCAAGGAAAGATAGAATGAAAGCAGAAGTATTAAAAAATCCATTTACGACAGTTGCAGTGAGACATGAAACTCGTGCACGATTGAAGACACTGGCAAAGAAGAGGTTTCAGTCAGTTACTGGTTTGATAGAACAATTGTTAGAGAAAGCAGAAAAAGATGAACGAAAAAACAAAAAGTAAAGTTTTAGATTACTTAACAAAAAAGCATGGCAGTAAGGCCCTTGCGTATCACATGGAAAAGTATTTTCGTTTTACATTAGATCATGCACAAAAAGACGGTATGATCAAAATCGTAACCGCGGAAAACGGTGATGAGTACGTTAAACTATTAAAATCAAAAGAGGAGATGGAAGCATGGTTCGAAAAGGAGAAGGATCAGATGAAGTCAGGCGCGATAAATTAGATACTAGTCGCTCTGCGACGCTCCGCACGAGGTTAGTGAGAGAGTGGGAAAGGTTACATCCGATCTGTATGCGCGACCCGCGGACCATTGACCAGATGAAAGAGCGAATAAGAGAATCAAGGATAGCTAATATTTTAGCTAGAAGATATGATTATAAACCATGGGTAAGATAATGGAAAAAGAAACTAATAAAGATGTTTACAGAGAATTTTTTGTAAAAGAAGAAACTTGTATGCAATGCAAGGGCAATGGTTATGTGGTAGTAGCACTGAATGCAGATCCGTTGCCCGTGGATTGTAAGCAATGTAACAATCAAGGGTACGTGTACGCCAGGTGTGAAGCAACAGATAATGGCCATATATTCGAGGCCCGTGGACCACATATAGTTACTGGTGGAACAAACTAAATACTGATATACTATTTTCGAGGGCGAAGTTTTTATTCTTTTTCAATCGCCCTCACCTATAATTAGTTGTACACCTGCATCATTTGGGGTATACAATTAGGGCTGTTAATGGACGATCCGTTATGGAGGCTATAAACAGTTATGAAAAGCAAGAATATTATCACGAGTGCTCAGAATAGTATGATTGACTTTTTATTGGAGGGGTTGACACCTAATGATTTTTCCTCCAGGTGTTCCCTCCTATTGAGTGAATTTAAATTCACAGATCAAGAAGCTGCAGCCAGTCACATTAATAGAAAGATGAAGGAGCGGTATGGTAGAAACGTTATTACATTTACCACCAAGCCCAGTGCAAAGCACACATAAGTGCGGTAACTGTGGATCTATACATGTTAGGTTTGCTAATGAAAATTATGACAGAACCTACAAAGAGGGCGAATGGGATTATGTGCTACAGCAAGGAATTAAGGCTTTGGAGAAGATTTTACAGACAACAAAATTAGATTCAGATCCTAAATTCTTTAAGTAACTTATATAAGTAAATATTTTGGAATTTATTTTTTTTAAATTTTTGTCAGAATATGAGGTAACACAGGTAACATTCTTATGAAACATGCAGAAAACAAGGAAAAAACTGTTACCTCAACTGTTACCTATCCTTTTTTATTTCAGGTAACAGGTAACACTTCTAGTATCGCGCGCGGAACTTTTTTGCTATTAATTATAAATTTGAAAAATTGCTCTTATAATGACTGAACTAATAGAAATAACACCACAGCAAAGAAAATTTTGCGAATTGTTGATAATTCATGATGGTGAATGGACTGCAACTGAGTGCGCTATTGAAGCTGGTTATTCTGAAAAGTCAGCAAGACAGATTGCCAGTCAATTACAAAATAGAGAAAAGTATCCAAAGGTTTATGATTACATTTTAATGTTGCGTAATGAACAACATAAAAAATATCATGTTAATTACAATCGACATATGAGAAGACTAAAAGAGCTTTCTTTATCTGCCGAAGAAAAGGGTAACTATACTGCAGCTGTAAGTGCAGAAATTTCACGTGGAAAAGCAGCAGGTTTGTATGTTGACAGAAAAGAAATTTTAACAGGATCTATTGATAACATGCCTAAACAAGAAGTTGAAAGAAGGCTTGAAGAACTTAAAAAACGTTTTCCAAAAGTAGTTGATTCAGTTGCTTTAGAGGTAAAAGAAAAGAATGAGAGAAAGAAATCTAAGCCAAAGAATTCTAAAAAACAGTAACATTGTTAAGTGGTCTCGAGTAGAGTCTAAAACATCTCCAGGAATCCCTGATTTACATGGGTTTTTTGCAGATCCAAAAGATCATTTAGGATATACTTTTTGGCTTGAATTAAAGTTAACAAAACATAACAAAGTTGCGATCACTTCTAAACAAATCGCATGGCATTATCACTACTACAAGAATGGTGGTTTATCTTTTATCTGCATTAAGACCCTCTTAGAGAGGGGCGCGCGAATATATACAGGACAAAGGGGCTCGGAGCTTGCTCAAGTGGGTGCGAAACTCGAACCTGACGTGATAATCGACGAACCTTGGAACGAAAACCAACTAATCGAGTTTGTAAAATACGCTAAAAATACGCCAGATCCTCGCCAACCTAATAAATTAACGTAGGGGACGCTGGCAGACCCTGGCCATCCCTTCTCTCCTGTCCCCGTTTCTAAAAATACGCTGAAAATACGCCATTTTTCTCGCCAACTATTAGATATTTACTCTGGCAGCGCCAGCACCAGGCAGCCAGGCAGGAGTTTCGTTACATTTTTCGCGGAAAACGGACAAAAAACAGAAGATGACACACCTGAAGACGACTGGCAGCAGGGCTGCAGCTCAAAAATACGCTGAGTTTTCGCCATTTCGTGTGAGATCTATTACATTAGTAGCTGCACCAGGCACACCAGGCGAGACCGTAGATTAATTTTCGGTTTGGGCTTGACATTATAACTAGTTATAACTATATATTAATTAGGAGATGAACGCTGGAAGGTAGCTCCTTTCTAATTGGGATTGATCTTGGCGAAGCGTGTCCCACATCTCCGCGCAAAGGGTCGGTACCGAATCCGTTTGGAAGTTCCTTGGACGCCGGCCCGACACAAAAGGAGTCATTATGAATGAAAGATGTAAAGACGTAGTAGAAGAACGGTGGAAGGGTCGCCAGAAAGATCTTAGAAACAATGAGTTTGAGCCCTTGGGCTTTGATTACGTTGAACCGGGGACCTGGCCGGAACAATTGGAAGGTTATTACAGGTGGCAGTTCTCCTGGGGCGGGCCCAGCGATGAGCTGCGCGCATACGTTAACCTGGACAAAAGCATTCACCGTCTTGAATACTGGTTTTTGGACTGGGGGGATGGAGCGAAGATTGATATACCGAAGGGTGAAGAGCACGAATACAATCACGCCTGGAGTCAGATGCAGGAGATGGTTAATGCAGCTTAAAAAATACATTGGGTTTTCGCCACACGCGCTGCGCGCTTATAGATCTCTTGCACCAGGCAGCCAGGCACTGGCGTGGGGACAAAAATACGAAGAAAGCTCGCCAAAAGCAGAAGATCTCATTAGATTTAGTGCCAGAGTCCCACGGGGTTCCGAGAAATGTTGATGTTCTTTGTGACTTTTTTTACTCTGGTCTTGGTTGGTCGCAACCCATTCATTGCATTATTGTTTGCCATCTTCTTCACAACTTTTTTTGCAATTTATAATTTTTTTACTTGAGTTATAACTTATTATAGGTATTGTGGTTTCTGTTATAACATTAAACAAAGGAGTACATATGTTAAACGAAAAAGAACGAAGCGATTTAACCAAGATCACTTTGCTTATTGCGAAAGGTATTGGTAAATCTTTAGACTCTTTTAGGGAAGATGTTCTAAAAAAAGAACACCCTGAATTAGAGCCTTACATGTCAGATCGAAATTTTCGATTAGCTTTAATCCATGCATTTATCTCGGAGATTAAAAACAATGAGGTAGATTGCGATAAACCAACTTTGTCATTTAGAGAGTTGTTAGAGGTCGGTGTCAATGCAGTTACATCGGCGATGGGCTGTGAGCCTGTTCAACTTAAAAACATGACTGAAGATGAGGTTGATAAGATGAAAGCCGAATTCGAAAAGAATCGTAAAACTATGAACTAATCTTTGTAAACACGTCACAGGGGTTTACCCTAGAGGCAAAGGTGGGCGATGTACTCTCGCCCACCAATTAAAAATACATTAGTCTTTCGCCAAAAACTTTTTTTCTTATTAGATTTAGTTGCCAGACACCATTCCGAGTTGGTAGGAAAGTGGGGAAAAGTAAAAAATTTCCGAGGTACAATCATACAGCGACATTGCTACAACCTCATTCTCGATCAAATATGAGATACTTTTTTTTCACTTTTTTGTTGAATTATAACTTTTTATAAGTAAATTAGTAAATGCATTAATTAGTAATGTAGCCTTAAACGAAAAACTAAAGGAGTTATCAATGGCTAAAAAACTAAATAACTTTGAAACAAAGTTACTTATTGAGTATCGTATGTTTCAAGATATTAAAAACCAAGCAGATAAAAAATGTAAACAATTACAAAAACAAGTTTACGAACTTATCCAAAATAAAAAATTAACTGAAAAAGAAAATTATATTTTCAATCATAACAATAATGTTTTTTCAGTTAGTGAACACACTAGAACTTTAACAGACATGCAACAAGTTAGAGATTTCTTTGTTAAAAAGAAAGTTGATATGCCTGTTAAACAATCGACTTATTATTCAATTAAAAATGTAACTAATAATAAAGAACAAGAAAGTTTAATTGAAGAACAGTTAGGGAGAATTGCAAATGCCTAACGATTTAGTAAGTCAATTAAGAGAATTAGCTAACACCACAAATCGTGGTGTTACTAACCAACAAGATAGTTTTTTAACTAATGCTCAATCAACCTTTTCTAGAAATATTGATTGGCGATTATTAGCTAATTATTTAGATGGAAAGATATTTGAGTTTATCTTGCAAAACCAAAACGATCCAAAAGTAAAAGATTTTGGAATAGAGTTAGCTAGAGATTTGGCTAACAAATTTGGTATAAATCACTAACATTTTTTTGTACGGCAGGTGATACCTTCACCTGCCGTTCCTGATGCAGCGAAAAAAATAGTCCTTCAGGTTGTCGCCACATATAGTTGTTTCTTTTACATTTAATACTACATCTAGAGTCCCAAACCAATTCTGTCAGAAAATAGTCCTTTAGAAGCACGCCACCCCCCTCTCCCCCTAGTACATTGTAGACACGACGCTACGTGTAAGTTTTACACAAACAATTTATATGCTATAACATCACGAAAGTGATTAAAGGCAAAGACATAGTTGTATGGTTTTCTTGCGGTGCAGCTTCTGCGGTTGCTGCAAAAGTAACTCTAGAAAAGTATGGTAACGATAACAATGTAAGAATTGTTAACAATCCAATCAAAGAAGAGCACGTAGATAATTTAAGATTTTTAAAAGACGTAGAAAAATGGATAGGCAAAGAAATTGAATTTGCAACTAATTCAAAATTTCCAAATGCTTCTTGTAAAGAAGTATGGGATTGGAAAAAGTTTATGTCTGGACCCATGGGTGCACCATGCACAAAATTTTTAAAAAAGAGCGCAAGGCAAGAGTGGGAAAAAAATAATAATTCTGATTATTTAGTTTTAGGTTTTACCTATGATGAAAAGAAAAGAGCTGAAAGATTTATGCTTACTGAAAGAGACAATCTATTGCCTGTGCTTATTGAAGAAAAGATCACCAAACAAGATTGTTTTGATAGGTTACTTAACAAAGGTTTAAAACTACCTCAAATTTATAAACATGGTTTTCCTAATGCAAACTGCATAGGTTGTGTAAAAGCCACATCACCTACGTATTGGAATCTTGTTAGAAAAGAGTTTCCTAAAGTTTTTGATGACAGAGCAGAACAATCTTATAGGATTGGCACAAAATTAGTTAGAGTTAATGGTAAAAGAATGTTTTTAAAAGATCTACCTGCAGATGCTAAAGGTAAAGATCTTAAGAACTATCACATCGAGTGTGGTATCTTTTGCGAAGAGTTTGTAAAATAATATGGATCTTGATCAAGTAACCAGTGATGAAGCTGCAGATCTAATTAAAAAATTAGAATTACGAAAAGCAGAAATAGATACAGCTGAACATTCTAGAGATGATTATCTATCTTTTGTTAGAGCAGTCTGGCCAGAGTTTATTGGTGGATATCATCATAGAAAGATTGCAGAAAAATTTAACATGATCAAAGACGGTAAGTTGAAACGTTTAATCGTTAACATGCCACCAAGACACACCAAGTCTGAATTCGCATCTTATTTGTTTCCTGCATGGATGATGGGCCACAATCCTAAGTTAAAAATAATTCAAACTACACACACGGCTGAACTGTCATATCGTTTTGGTCGTAAGGTTCGTAACTTAATGGACCAAGAGGAATATAAAAATGTCTTTAAAAACATATCACTATCTCAAGACTCGAAGGCCGCGGGCCGTTGGGAAACCAACATGGGTGGCGAATACTTTGCTGCTGGTGTTGGGGGTGCCATTACTGGTCGTGGTGCTGATTTGCTTATTATTGATGATCCTCACTCGGAGCAAGATGCACTAAGTCAAACGGCCATGGACAACGCGTATGAATGGTATACCTCGGGCCCTCGTCAGCGTCTGCAACCTGGCGGAGCGATAGTCGTGGTTATGACACGGTGGTCAGTAAAAGATCTTACAGGTAAACTAGTCAACGCACAAAAAGAAATAAAAGCGGATCAATGGGATATTATAGAATTCCCTGCTATCTTTCCTGAAACACAGAATCCCATGTGGCCTGAGTATTGGAAAGCAGATGAACTGTTATCGGTCCGCGCTTCGTTGTCAGAGCAGAAATGGCAAGCACAGTGGCAACAGCAACCCGTATCAGAAGAAGGTTCAATAATAAAACGTGACTGGTGGAAGTTATACGAGTACCCCGATCCCCCTCCCCTCCGTCATGTAATTCAAAGCTACGATACAGCATACTCTAAAAAAGAAACAGCAGACTACTCCGCGATTACTACATGGGGAGTTTTTTACCGTGATGAACTAAAAGCGCCGGCGTGCATCCTGCTAGATGCGAAAAGAGGTAGATGGGAGTTTCCAGAGTTGAAACGTATAGCACATGAGCAATACAAATACTGGGAACCGGAAAGCATCATAGTGGAGGCGAAAGCTTCAGGATTACCATTAACGTATGAATTACGACAATCAGGAATTCCAGTTGTTAACTTTACACCGAGCAAAGGAAATGATAAACATTCAAGGGTAAACGCCGTAGCACCTTTATTCGAGGCTGGACAGATCTGGTATCCTGATGAAAGATGGGCGCAAGAGGTTATTGAGGAATGTGCTGCTTTTCCTTTTGGTGAGCATGACGATTATGTTGACTCCACCACTCAAGCTTTGTTAAGATTTAGACAAGGAAACTTTATATCGCATCCAGAGGATTACGAGGATGAGCCTGGTGTTTTACAGATGCGAGAATATTATTAGGAGTAAACATGAGTAAAGCAGAAGATAAATATATTCAGGATAACAAGGAACGAATTGATAATGCTCCAAATCCTGAAAAAAAGGAAGAAAGTTTAAGAACTTTTTTTCAACGTAGAGTAGATAAAGGAGATTTTATAATTGAGAATGGAGATTATAAATTTAGAAAACTAACTGATGACGAACAAAAGGACGTTGATGCTGCCAATAAAAAATTTGGTAACAAAGACGGCGGTAAACAAAAATTTAAAGAAGGTTCTAAACCGGATTTCTTAGATCTTGATAAAGATGGCAATAAAACTGAGCCAATGAAACAAGCAGCGAAACAAAAGGTTACTGCTAAAGGTGGCGTAAGAACGGCTATTAAAAGAATCAAGAAAGCGAAAGACGGTGCACGTACCGGTGTCCGTGGAACTGGCGCAGCTAAAAGAGGCTTTAGAAAAGCAAGACTTAGCTAATGGCTAAAAAGAAAAAGTTTCAAGCTGGAGCAGCCAGTGTACTAGATGATCCTAGAGCTTTAGATATTTTACCACAAATACAAAAGCCAAATCTACAAAGTGATCAGATAGGTGCACTAAGAGATTTATTACCCATACTAGCTATGGGGGCTACAGCTGTGACTCCTTCAATTGTAAATAAATCAGAGCCAGTTGAAGAAGATGTAATTTATACTCCAGGTGGTGTAATTATAAAACCTCCAGCAGGGCTTAGTGAAGAAGAAAAGAAAAGATTAGGATTAGGAGGTTACGTACCTGTAGGAGGAGGTATGACTCCAACAGATGAAAAAGATAAGCTGCCTAAATCAACAGGAGGACCACCCCCTGAAAAAATTGATACCACCATTATAGATCCAATACCTGAACCTATAGACACGGGAGGTGGATTTACTCCTATACCCGAGGAAGAAAGAATGCAGATCCTAACAATGGGTGATAAGAAAAAAGAATCTAAAGCCATAGTGCCAACAAAGATGATTGAAAACATAGATGATATAGACATTGGTGATGCAGCTATAAATAAAAGATTTAGTAAAACAGAAGATTATATCAAAGCAAATTATTCAGGTAACGAAAAGAAAACTCTTGATCAATGGAGTAATGAACTTTCAGATCCTCAAAAAGGTTTAACTTTAGAGTTAAGAGATACCGGTATGATGGGTTATTTAAATAACATGATTGCAAGTGGTTCAGACAAAGATAAATACACTGCATCAGAACTACTTAAATTATTTCAATCTGGGCCAAATCAAATCGCTTTTGGTTACGCAGAAGGATCAGCTAAAAAATTAGGAGAGGATCAAGAATTACTACCACAAAATTTAAGAACTGAAATTACAAGATTAGAAAACATGAATATGGTTTTCCGTCCAGGAGAACTAGGTCAATTTATGGATCAGTACCGTAATTTAGTTATAGATCAATTAAAACAAATGCAAACAGCAACTAATAGAGAAAGTGCAGAAGCAGCGCTCGCTAAGATACCTGAAATGACAGAGACTCTAATGAGTGAATATCCTAACTTAGATTCTAGCACTATCAACGCAACTAGACAAAATAACGAAATATTAAATTCTGTTTCTAATATAACAGAAACTTTACGTAACAATCAATTTACTAACGAGCATATGTCAATTGCTTTTCCTAATTTAAGATCTGAAAACTATCAGATACTTTCACACACATTTAAACCAGAGTATGATCAGCCTGCAAAACTTAACGAACACGAAGGTAGTCATCCATCAGTGGGTCATGATTTTGCTTTTTCTAGATCTGCTAAATTAATAAATTACGCAAATGATCAAAAAGGAACTGTTATGATGGAACTTCAAACAGATCTCTTTGATGGTAAAATAAAAAGCACGGACATAAAATTTCCTGGATCTCAACCACCAGAGGGTTCTACTGAAGTTTATGAAACTGCTAGTGATAATTTTTATCCTTTTTCAGGTGGTGCACAGTATTGGATTAAACAAGTAGTAAAAGATAACTTAGAAAAAGCCATTGCTGATGGTGATGCTTATTTGGGTTGGTCTCCAGCAGATGTTGTTGCTGTATATGAAAATGCAGGAGATGCTAATTCAAATACATATAAAGGATTCAAAACTATATATGATGGCAGAATAGATAAATTTATTAAAGATATTAACAAGGATATTACTAAAAGAGGTAAAGCTTTAGGTCTTAATGAAAAACAAATAGAATCAATTCAATTACAAGTAAAAAGAGACGGAACATATAAATTTAGTAAAAGACCTGGTGACGATTATTCTGAGCCTACATCATCTAGATATGTTCAGGCAATAGAAAATTTTCCAGGATTAAAAAATCATGTAAGAGTTGGAGGGGCAGATAGAGACCTAATATTAATCAACATGCCCTATATCGATTTAAGAGCTGAGGGCTTTGATTTAGAGCTGTTTAAAAAGATTGGTTTGCCACAGTTTAAAAAGGGTGGTAAAACAAAAAATGACATGGGTGATCCCCTAATTGACATCGAAATATTCATGAAGAGCGTATAATGGCAATAGATAAACGAATTAATCCAATAAATCCACCAGTTGAAGAACTACCACGCGTTGATCAATATGCAGGCGGAACTGTTGAGGTAGATGTAAACACAGGACAACAGAGTGATGTGCAGATGTTACAAGATGGCGGAGCATTGTTTGGTCAACCTCAAATGACTGGAGGTCCAAGCTTTGATGACAACTTAGCAGATTTTATTGATGAAACAGAACTAGAAAAAATTTCATCTGATTTAATGTCAGATTATCTTAATGACAAAGAAACCAGAGGTGATTGGGAACATGGATACACTCAAGGTTTGGATCTATTAGGATTTAAATATGAAGATAGATCTCAGCCATTTCAGGGCGCTAGTGGTGTTACACATCCATTGTTAGCAGAATCAGTTACACAGTTTCAAGCACAAGCTTACAAAGAATTGCTACCAGCAGGGGGTCCAGTTAAATGTAATATTGTAGGAGCTGAAAATCCTCAAGTAGAAGAGCAAGCAAAAAGAGTTCGTGAATTTATGAACTATCAAATTACAGATGTAATGGAGGAGTATGATTCTGACATGGATCAAATGTTATTCTTCCTAGCATTAGCAGGATCTGCATTTAAAAAAATTTATTATGATTCTAACTTAGATAGAGCAGTAGCAAAATTTATTCCTGTAGAAGATTTAGTTGTGCCTTATCATTCTACTGATTTAGAAACTGCACCAAGAATCACTCACGTATTAAAACAAAATAAAAACGATGTTAGGAAAAGTCAGGTAAGTGGTTTTTATAGAGATGTAGAATTAGAAGTAGTTAACAAACAAGATTCTATACAAGAGAAGTATGACAAGATTGATGGAGTAACTCCAAATGATAACCAATATGATGATCAATGTACTTTACTAGAAATGCATTGCGATTTGGACATACCTGGTTTTGAAGATCTAGGTTTGAACAATATGCCTACTGGTGTTAAACTTCCTTACATTGTTACTATTGATGAGGGTTCTAGAAAAGTTTTATCCATTAGACGTAACTATAGACAAGAAGATCCAAAGAAGAAAAAGATACAATACTTTGTACACTATCGTTTTTTGCCAGGTCTTGGCTTTTATGGTTTTGGTCTTATTCACATGCTTGGTGGTTTATCCAGAACGGCTACCTCTGCGCTTCGTCAACTTATCGATGCGGGCACACTTTCCAATTTACCAGCAGGTTTCAAAGCTAGAGGACTTAGAATTCGTGATGATGACAACCCATTACAACCAGGTGAATTTAGAGATGTGGATGCACCAGGAGGAGATCTAAGACAAAATTTCGTTCCTTTGCCCTACAAAGAACCTAGTCAAACTTTAATGCAGCTTTTAGGTTTTTGCGTAGATGCAGGTAAAAGATTTGCTGCTGTTGCTGATGCTAAGATAGCAGATTCTAACAATGCTAATCCTGTAGGGACTACAATGGCAATGATTGAACAAGGCACAAAAGTAATGAGTGCAATTCACAAAAGATGTCATTATGCACAAAAAACTGAATTCAAATTACTCGCAAGAATATTTCAATTATATTTGCCTCCAGAATATCCTTACAATATTCCAGGTGGACAAAGATTTATTAAACAAACAGATTTTGATAATCGTGTAGATATCATACCTGTATCAGATCCTAGTATTTTTTCTATGTCACAAAGAATACAAATGGCTCAAGCACAATTACAATTAGCACAAACTAATCCACAAATTCACAATACTTATGAGGCTTATAGAAGAATGTATCAAGCACTTGGTATACAAAACATTGATGCGATTTTGCCTCCACCAGCAAGACCTATGCCTAAAGATCCTGTAATAGAAAATGCAGAACTTCTTAATAAGAAAGTTGCAAAAGCTTTTCCAGATCAAGATCATGTAGCTCATATTGAAACACATAGGGCATTTATGTCTTCTGTCTTAGTTAGAACATTACCAGACGTTTTAGTAAATATTACTTCTCATGTTTTGGAACACGTATCACAACTCTCTGTTAAAAATGTTATGGAAAAAAATAGAGAAAAATTAGAACAACTTGCAAATCAATTTGGAGGTCAAGTTCCTGACGTGGTGCAAATACAAATTAATAATTTAATACAAGAACAAATAGCTCAGGTGCAATCTGAGATTATGGGTCAACTAGTTGCAGAGGAGCAAGAATACCTAGAGGGAGGTAAAGGATCTGATCCATTAGTTGATTTAAAGAAAGAAGAAATAGATATTGAAAGACAAAGAGTGATGGCTGATGCAATGGCTAAACAAGCTAAAACTGAGCTAGACATGGCAAAGCTTGAACAGAAATCTATGATAGACGCAGCTAAGTTGCAACAAACTGCTCAACTAGCTGCACAAAGAAACAATATACAAATGCAAAAATTAAATGCCACTCAAAGAAGGTAAGTCACAAAAAACAATATCTAAGAATATTAAGATGTTGAAAAAAGAGGGTAAGCCTATGAAACAGGCAGTTGCAATAGCATTATCTAAAGCTGGTAAGAAGAAAAAGAAAAGAAAAAGAAGTTGATAAATCTCAAATTGTGTCCATAATAACTATATGGAAGCACCGCAAATAAATAAAATTGTTGACGATTTAATAACTTATGCCTTTCAGGACAGTTTTTCTGAAGAAGAGAGAATGGTTGTAGCTTCTTTGTTTATGACTGCCGCTCAAATGATCTATTTACAAACAATGGGCGAAAGTGGTAAAAAGGCTTTTGAGAATGATAAAGATAACATTCTTAAAGAAAGAAAACCAACGTTACACTAAGAGGTCTTATGAAATTTAAACAAGCAAAAATGGAAACTGTAAAGTCTACAAATCCTTTTCCTAACCCTGCTGTTGCTAATACAGCTGCTGTTACTATGCCAGCGTATGTTGTAAAAGATAACAAAGGTACAGGTCCTAAAGGACAGACAAGCAGACAACAAATTAAAAAAGTAAAGTTTACAGGCGTTAAATAATTGGTTGAAACAATACCAGATTTTTTACATCCAGAACAACATGCGCTTCTTCACAAAAGAACTTGTGAAGAATATAGATCTTTAGATCCAGATCCACTACCATATGTTTATAAACCAGGAATCGTAAGTTCGGATGCTGGTTATTTTTTCTTTTATCATAGGTTATTAGACAGAGAGGCTCATGTCATTTCAGAGTTTTATCACGATATTGGTGGTCCTGTCTTAGGAAGATTAAATTACAACATCATTCATAGAATGAAAGTTAATTTATACACAAATACAGGATCACAGGATAAACATGGTTTTCACATTGATATGCCATGGATGGAGCATAGAATTCTGTTATACTCTGTAAATACTAACAATGGATATACTGAGTTTGAAGACGGAACAAAACTACCATCAATAGCAAATCAAGCCTATATTTTTGACGGAAAACATAAACATCAGAGTGTTTCACAAACAGACACTAATATTAGAGTAAATGTAAATGTTGTTTTCACTTAGAAAAAAGTATAAAAATGTGTCTTTAAATAGGAGGTTTCTATGAAACTTTTAACAGATCTCTGGGATCATTTAAAAGAATGGTCTGATTGGAGCATGAAAGACTGGATTAAAGCTGGAATTGTGGCTATAATCGTAATCATATTAATTGGAGCAATATAAAAAGAATTTATGGTATGGCAATTACTAGCAAAACCACTTC
>Ga0209348_1000821_pt1 | contig 15624 bp, 52 predicted proteins | sample ETNvirenome_2_30_FD_184065 | JGI IMG/M metagenome (GOLD analysis project Ga0209348, IMG submission 184065) | Marine viral communities from the Pacific Ocean - ETNP_2_30 (SPAdes) (version 2) | ecosystem: Environmental > Aquatic > Marine > Oceanic | place: Pacific Ocean | collected 2013-06-22 | reverse complement strand
CTTCAACACAAGCACCAACGGAGATGCCACTCTTTAGCACAACCTCTTGGTAGCAAGCCTTGCGCCAGTTTTCATTGGCTTTATAGCAATCTTTGAGGAACTGTTCCATATTTGGACAATTACGTCTTGTGTGATTGGTGCTACCGCAGAAGCCACACTTCTTGGGAGCAGATGATGCACTTCGTTTGTGAGTGCCATCCAGTTTGAAACCACGTTCTTTCTGTTTAATGTAAGCCTTACGACAATTCCGAAACCACGAAGCGAAGCCGTTATTGTAAATACTTGCTGTCAATGGATCAAACTGGCCATTGCCATAAAGATAAGCAATAGAATTATATCCTCTTTTGATAGGATTGCCATTCGCATCAACAGGAAGTTTCCACTTTGAAAGGAAGTTCTCCCAATCACCCTTGACATGTGGGCATTGGTACTGGTTGTGACCTTCGGTACGGCAATAGCCACAGGTTGATTTTGAGCGGTGTGAGTTGTTTTTATTTTCATGTATCTTCATGTTTCCTCCGAAGATGTTGGGTTTGTGTTTACAATATAACTGGTTGGTTAAAAATGTCAAGGACAAAAAATGTCCGTTATGGTTCTAGTGTAAATTCTTCTATCTCTGTGTAGAACTGCACGTTTTCAGCATATCGTTCCAAGACGTTTATGTGTTGAATAAGTTCGTCTGTGGTGATTGGCTTGTCTTTATCAACGATGCCTTCGATGTAGTACATTTCCTTGTCATCTTCTTCTTCCCACTCCATGTCCAAGAGGACTTCTAGCATAAAACAGCATTGATCCAGCAAAGCTCCTTTGTGGGTCATGTGCACTGATCTTGTGAAATTCTCGTTAAAACGAGTGAACTCGTAACTCAAAACATAAACCTTCATTTTATTCTCCTGTTCTCGGCATAATCATATTGTATCCATGTGTATCTTTGTTTTCCATGACGATAAAACATTACCTCACATTCATATGGGTCACTCGTATCTATCCCTGTGACAATAGCAAGGATGACCTCTCTGTGTCCGTTGGACAACCAGCCCAACTCTAATTCTATCAAGTCACCTTTCTTCATTATTGTTCTCCGTTGTTGATGTAAGTAATATAACCTGTTCCTTAAAAATGTCAAGGACAAAAACTGTCCGTTTTTATATTTGTGATTGCTCTAAGGGAAAAACATGCCCTCGCGTCCATGCACCCTCTCTTTTATCAACAAAGGTGTAGACTATCTTGGCATAACCCACAGCAATTCTTCTTACAACACCCACACTTTTGAACCCTGTATCGCGATTGACACACATCACTAGATCACCGACCTTCATTGACCACCTCCAAATCGCTTATCATGATTGGCCTTGTTTTTCCTAGAATATAGACTCGCACCCACACCGCATTGCCGTTGTATTCATCAGCGCAAATTACACCGATGTGACCGACAAGCTCTTGCATGTAGGCATTGTATCCTAAAGCATCCTTTACTGTTACTAAATCACCTATCTTCATTGATAATTTTCCTTACCCATTCTTTTCCGTAGTCCTTGGCATATTCTGCCACAAAGTCACTTTTGAACGTAAGCATCCTTTCGTTTTGTATCACCACATTCTCCAGTTGATAGCCGGCGATAAGGAATTCTTCGCCAACCTTTACGGAGGGGTCTAGGGAGAGTATCACCCTACAACATGCGAAGGGCATAGATTTTTGTTTCTTGACTATTTTTCCTGTTTTTTTATCTTTGTAGGGCTTTGCCCAGTACTTGCGGAAAGCTATCTTTGTAATTGTTGCTGTGATTGCATTGCCACCATTGGCAAAGAATATGTTTTGGTCTGGTTTTATGTAAGCCATCGCTCACCTCCTTGTTGATGTTTATAATATAACCGATTGATTGAATTTGTCAAGGACATTTTTTGACCGCTCGTAATTGATCTCTCTGATATTGGCTTCGCTTCCCTGTTGCAAGGTTTATAGCTGAGTGCCACCCCTCATATCCTCCTTCCCCTAGGTAGACGAGTAGTTCTTTGCTCCAAACGGCTGTGCATAGATCACCGACCTTCATTTATCACCTCTAATTCATCCTCTAACCGCCAATCAAAGCTACCTCCAATCCAATGGATGCAGAAATCTTTAATAGATGCTTCCAAGTCATCACAATCAATAATGATGCCATAAAAATTTGCATCTACACACTTCACTAAATCACCTATTTTCATAACGGCTTTACTCCTCCTGTGCCTGTGTAGCACCAAACTCCTTTCTTTGGCCAATACACTTTAAGACCGCCAAACTCTTTGCCGATAATGACACCTACACCATGTTCGTGCATCAAAAAACCTGTGCCTATTACTAAATCACCTATTTTCATAATGCTAACTCCAAATCCCACACTTTGTACCAATCTGTTTTGCCTGTTAAAGCCCAACGGACTTTTGCTCTATCGGGTATGATGCCAAAATAATGCGTTCCACCTTGCTTGAAATCTAAAATAATTCCTATGCCCTTACCATCTCTCCTAGGGTACTTTGCATAAACGATACTTCCTGTTTTCATTTTGCTCTCCGTTGCTGGTGTTTACAATATAACTGATTGGTTGAATTTGTCAAGGACATTTTTTGTCCGTTATTGGGAATAGGTTGCACCCATTGAGCGCATACGCCTTTCCATCTGCCCAATGCACCACCCATCTGTCTGTGACACCGACTTGCCACAAGATGATGCCTATACCACCCAAACCGCCTGTTACCAAATCACCTACTTTCATTTATCACCTCTCAGTAGTGTAATGTATTTTTTTGTCCATAGACCACTATGGACGTTTTCCCCTGTAAATGTTTGAAAATACCTAACCAAAAACATATCTTTATAGACCGCTTTTATAAAGCCTGTCGTTGTAAATCCTTTATTCGATACTTTTACCAAATCACCGACTTTCACTTATCACCTCCAAGTGACGAGAAGAATGAAAACTACGACCAGCATGCCCAGCCCTTGGCCATTGTACCATCCACCCTTGAAACCGATCCATGTCTTCAATAAGGATGCCGATGCCCCATCTGCCTGTGCTATCATCCTTTAATCTCACTAAATCACCTATTTGCATGTTATCACCTCCAAATCTTGTGTTTCAAATGTGCATGCACCCCATTTTGAAAAAAATGCTTGGGTTCTATCATGTGGCTTGTGGAATGAATAAACTCTTACCACAATGCCTATTCCATAGTCTTGACGAATATGTCTTACTAAATCACCAATTTTCATAATGAACTCCATCGTTCGTTGTTGATGTAAGTAATATAACCTGTTGAGTCAAAAAGTCAAGGACATTTTTTGTCCGTTTTAAGTTTTTTTATCTCGTATCGCTTGAACCAGCCAATTCTGTTCTTCATGTAGCCTTTTTTCGGTATCCAAAGGATACCAAAGTCGTAGTATCCAGTATCTGCAATTTTCATAAGGATGCCGACACCGCCAACGTACTTCCTGTTGGACTTTAAGGAACGGCCTTTTGACGATAATTCAACGAGATCTCCGATTTTCATTTTCTGATCACCTTGATACCGTCTAGCGCAATGGCATGGTAGAAGTCTTGTGGAGTTCTCGCTGTGAAGCTTTTATCGCCATCAGCATAAAACAAGCCATAGTGGTGATTGTCGGTGGAATACACCACGCATATTGCGCCTGTGTCGTATATGAGCAAGTCACCCACACGCAATTCACTCACGTTTCGCATCCATCACCACCTTTATGTACTCATGTGGACAGAACACAAGTATTGTGCGCCAGCCCTCGAACTTCACAGGTAAGTCTTCGCATATCTCCTGTCCATCTTCTGTGCGCTCTACATACACGCACAGGTATGATCCGCTATCATCGCCCTCTTGTCGAACCTTGAAGGCACTAGGGGTGTAGTCGGGTAGCACTTCCATAAACTTTTTAACCGCTATATCCTTATCTGTTTTTTCATTTCGCCAATATAAATTTGCCATAGTGTCCTCCTAGACTAAATAGTTTTTGATAGTAGTTCTCGCATCTTGAATAGACCGAGTTCTTTATGTTTACATTCAAGCATCACATCCACATCGTGTCCGTAGGTGTCCACAGGTATCCAGTACGAGTCTGAGTGTGCATGTGCCTTGATGCGTGGATCGTCATACTCTGTAGCGCGGGATTGGGAGTAGTGGACTACTGGGGTAGTATCGCCCCATGTAGTTACCGCAAGGGCTAGGGCATCCGCATTGGATAGACCGCCTGTGTTGAAGTGATGGTGGTGTAGGTCATGCACAATTGGCACACCCACGCGCTTGTAGACCTCCATGAGATCCTTGGTGGAATAGAGAGATGCACGATCATCATTCTCTACTGTGAGCCGGGATCGTACAGCATCGGGTAGACGTTCCACGTTCTTGCAAAAGGTGTCCAATGCTTTGGGCTTGTCACCGTATGACGCACCGACATGGATGTTCAGCTTGGCATAATGAGTGCGAGGTAGGCACAGAAGGTCAAAGACCTCGCCATGTATCTCCAAGTCGCGGATAGCATTGGATGCAATGCGCTCATCGGGGGAAGCCAACTTGACGAAGTGGTCTGGGTGTGATGTAACACGCATGCCATGCTCCTCAATGAACAGACCACACTCAAAGAGAACGCGCTCAATCTCCTCATAATCGGGTAGGTCACATAGCTGATACTCCGTAGCCCATGACACAATCTGCGAAGAAAGCCGGAAGAACTTGATGTTGTGTTGCTCATTCCATTGTAGGATTTTGAGCAAGTCTTTGCTGTTCTCCAAGAAGATCGCAGAAGCATGGGGCAAACCCTTCTCGTCAAAGGTAGCCTTGCGGAATGTGCGGTTGGTTGTGATGCGTTTGGACTTGGGCTGTTCCGACAGACCCTTGTTGATGCAAGCATATCCTAATTTCATGTTTACTCCATGTTTTGTTGTGATGTTTATAATATAACCTGTTGGCTCAAAAAGTCAAGGACATTTTTTGACCACCCTTAAATCTCGTTGGTGGTGTTGTCTACTCCCATCACCCCATTGAACGAAACAATAGTTCATCCAAATCTTGTGTATAACACCGATGTTCCTTGTGTCTAAACTCAACTTCACCAAATCACCTACTTTCATTTTATCACCTTTAAGCTATCTATATATCCATCATAGAACCAATCGTCACGAAACTCATTAAAAAAAGCTACCTTGAATAATGGTTCTTCGTTATCTTCATCAAAGTCAGTTTCAACAATGACACCTATGCCAAAACCAACTACTGTTACCAAATCACCTACTTTCATTTATCACCTCCAATTTATGTTCTCCATGCCACCACTTGACTCCATCTATTAACCAATGAACGCAAATCATGGGCATCCTACTCCGACTTGGGTGTGTTATTTTTATTACCACACCTGTGTTTGTTGTTTCTTTCATCCAAGGGTTGCCCTCTTGCCATTCAGCAAAAGGGTCTTTTCTTCTTACCAAATCACCTACTTTCATGATTTCTCCGTTGCTACTGGTGTGATAAACCTTTTAAGATAAACCATGACTTCACCTGTTTGCATAAACTTGACCTTTACTGAATTGTAGACCTGTTCCAACACGATAGCATATTTTTTCCGCATTTCGTTCTCGTAACTGGTTTGTACTAAAACCAAGTCACCTTTTGTGTATTCCATGATAACTCCATGTTTCGTTGTGATGTTTATAATATAACCGATTGAGTGAAAAAGTCAAGGACATTTTTTGACCATTGATCGTTTTGCGATCCATGTGCGATCTCCATCCATCCAATAGATCTCGTATTGGTGCTGAAATACCGCGACAATAATGCCCCAGCATTGTGGTTCTGTGTAATGTTCTGCTAAATCACCTATTTTCATAATAGCTCCAATGCTTTTTTGTTCCATGTTCCCTCGTTCCACCAATCATGTGGTGCGTTTGGGAAAAATACTTTGTACCTGTGTATTTTGATATTCTTTTTATATGGATGGTCAAGTACAATTGCAGTTACCACACCAATGTATCTTTTGTGGTCTGAAATCGCCCAAGCCGTTACCAAATCACCTATTTGCATGTTATCACCTCCAAACCACCAAGGGTCATTATGGAAAAGGCATGGTCTAAGAAGAACCACACCATGGCTTGTCCGGGGTGTACTTCTGTCACCACACCTAGCTCGTATTCTTTATTTCCGTTTTCCCACCTAATCAAATCACCTACTTTCATTTTTTTGCCTTGTATCTTTTGAGTTCGTATTCTTTGGCTGTAAATTCTCTATTGGTGTACTTTTTATTGAACCATCGCATCTTGTATGGAAATCTTCTATAATTAAAGTATTCAACCACTATCCCAAAGCCTGTGTAGTAGCCACAATTGTGTTCGTTCTTCATTCCGGCTGATGATAGTGTCACCAGTTCACCTACCTTAAACTTACTCATTTTATCTCCATGTGTAATTGTCCTCTATAGATTTCTACCCCTGTATGTTTATTTGCCACCAGTAGATCAGCTATCAGAATAGCTTCGGCATATGTCAAGGCAACCTCATTGGGTGTTTTTTCATCGGTCTTTACATACCAACACCTATCTTTTGATAATAGTAAACTCATGCTTAACTCCTGTGTCCGTTTATTTCGTTTTCATCTAAAATATAAAGGTAATCTTTTTTCATAAAATGCTCTCTCTTTGAGAGCAACCACTCAACCAAAGCAAACTTTTCATCAAGGTCGTTTTTTATCACACCAAAACCAAGGTTCTCAAACATACCCTCGTCTTTGTGTCTACATAATGTCCGTTTCATAGTTCACCTCAATAAATGCCATAGCTTTGTAAAAGCTCTGCGTGTTCGGGTTCTCGTATCTCAATCAAGGAATAGATACGATACATGCGATAATCATAGCCGTTTTCGGCTTCATACCACCCACTCCATGTGTTAACATGATCATCGCCATTGACCTCTTTGAGAATATAGGCATCTCTATCCTCAGCTTTATCTAGTGCTTCCGGATCTAGTTGGTGCTGGCATGTAGAATAGTATTCGTAATCTCCATCCCTCATTTGTATTGTTACAACATATCTTTTATTCATGTCATCTCCGTTGTTGATTGTTGATGTTTATAATATAACTGGTTGCCGGAAAAAGTCAAGGACATTTTTTGTCCGTTTCAACAATCTTTGCATAATGTAAGATCTCTGTGCTGTCAAATAAGATTTCCTCAAAATCGTCTAACATTCTGACTCTTATAGCATGCTGGTCTTCCATTATTTCAGTAATGACAAACATTCGACCTACTAAGTCTATTATCGTCCATTCTTGTTTGTTGTTGAATTTTCCTAAATCACCCACTTTCACAAATCACCTCCAATGAGCGTATCATATCAAAACACACTTGATCATGTTTCAAAGAATATAGTCTTATAAACTGCTTATCGGGCGAACATGGTTTCATTGGAACATCTCCCATGATGATAAATAACCCATAATCTTCGTTATGCTTTATTTTCACTAAATCACCTACTTTCACAAATCACCTCCAATGAGCGAGTCATTTCGCAAAACTCCTTTCCATATCTCAAAGATAGTATCTTTGTCCATCCATCAACAAACTCCTCAGTCATAACCACTACGAACAAACCATGACGTTCGTTGTGACGTATCTGTACCAAATCACCTACTTTCATCTATCACCTCTATCCAATGTTTATTTATCCAACCCTTCTTGCTTCCATCAAACCAATGGACATAACATCTATTGTGCGAGGGTGTGCGTAATGATAAAACAACCCCGACACATCCTTTTGGCCATGACACAGTATTGTTGCCAAAAACCTCTTTTCCTCGCATCATAACCAAGTCACCCACTTTCATAAATCACCTCCAATTGGTCGGGATCTTCAATCTCTTCTTCGTTATCTAAATACCAGTAGAAGAGATACTCGTAATCTCCACTCCACATTTTTTTTATCTTGACGCAACGGCCAATTTGACCGCGCCACCAACACTTATATCTTACCAAATCACCGACTTTCATTTTGGCATCCTAAACTTTTTAAGGAACTTTTCAACAACGAAGTAGGTTTTGGCTTCTCCCATGGGAAGAACCTTGTAGTATCTACACCCACCTTGCTTCTCATGATATGCATAGGTCTTTGCATAGGAGTTCCCATCTAGCTTGGGATCGACCTCTATTATCATGTAGGTCTTCTTTTTGGCCTTCACCAGTTCATGACTACCACAGCCGTAATAATTACTGCAATTGCCCCCATAGTTATGCTTCCTCAAAACAGCATCCACACCAGTATTTGAGCGGAACTTTACTATATCTCCTTTTTTGAACTTTGGTTCGTTCTTGTAGCATTGCCAAATAGCATAGTCTTCTTTACGAGAGGATAAGCCTTTGAGGAAACACATTACTGTGAAAAGCTCAAGTTCTGTATCCTTCAATTTGTATCCTCTCATAGTTCCCCATCTTTTTTTACTCTGTACTGTTTCCATCAGATCAAAGAACTTTTGGGGATTTTTCAGCCAATACTCAGCTTGTAGTTTGAGTTTTATGTATTGTTTCCCAAGAATGGTGATATCCCACCAATGATCAATATATCTTTCCTCATGACAATGCTTGGGTATTTCTTCTCCTTCGGTGAGAGTGTGATCCCAAGCATATCTGCTGTCTATGTATTCTCCAAGGTCAGCCATAGCTATTATTTGTTCTTTTGTCAAAGATAAAAACCTGTCGTGCATTATCTTTTGTTTTACTTTTGTTTTCATTGATTACCTCCAATGTTTTGTTGTGATGTTTATAATATAATATGTTGATTGTTTTTTGTCAAGGACATTTTTTGACCACTTGTAGATCACGACTATCTTCCCATGATCTAAGGCCGTCACCAAGCCAATGAATTTGAACATAACCTTGCTTGTTCTCCATTATGACTCCAATGTACGGAATGTTTCGCCACACTACCAAATCACCTATCTTCATATATCACCTCCGTAAGTTCATCGTGTTGTCGCATAAAAACATACTTGGGTTCATGTGGTTGAATACAACGATAAACTATCACCCTCCTAATTGGTATGCGAATGGTTTCGGTGCGGAAGTGCGAGCCTATTATAAGAAGAATTGCGCCTGTACGTTTATCTTTAACGAGTGTGTTTTTTTCATAGTATTTCATGTGATCTCCACAATTCTTATCTGTTCTTCTTCAAGATCTTCTTCGTAATAAATTACACCTGATCCATCTGTGAACAGGATTTTAACCCAACAATCCAAAGACAGAGAAGTCCATCCGACTTCTATTACAAGCCCTCTATATGTTTTTAATCCATTTATTACAACTGGTGTGCCTGTGGGCAAATCTTCTAATGTTTTTGCTATCCTCATACTTCCTCCAAATCTCCGATAAAAACTGTATATTCTCCATCTGAAAACAGAACGCGATATGCGATTTCGTCAAACACATATGTCACCAAACCTATTTTGTCAATGTGGGTATCATATACGAGATCGCCCACTTCAAATGTTACGTTGTTCATAATGCCACCAAGTCTTTTAAGAAACATGTGTATGTGTGTCCATTCTCAAACATGACACCATACAGGCCATTATCATAAAACCGAACCACTATTCCTATTCTATTGTTATGTGTGGGTCTGACGAGATCGCCCACCTTAAATGTTACATTGTTCATTTTATCTCCAAGGGCGTATAATCACCCAAATCATATTTATACCACACATAGAGTTTGTCACCATCATGAAAGTGTATCCAAAATCCATCTAGGTCTAAAAATGTAACGATACCTATAAAACTTTGGTGTGGTCTGTGTAGATCAAATCTTAAAAGTTTGCCGATGTGTATGTCTTCTCGTTTCACCATTTTTTCTCCACGTTTTGTGTTTACCTCTATAATATAATATGGTGAGGAAATTTTGTCAAGTCTTTGGAGGACAATTTTTGTCCGAATGACTTATAAAGTTTAAGAAGTTTGCTAAAATTTGTAAAGTTTGTTATAATTTTATGCCACTTCTAGTTAATAGGCGAAAGCGGGCGGGAATGGGCGGTTTTACTTGTTAAGTTATGTAAATAAAAATTGGCACGATTATTGCAATGTCATTTTATGTAACTTGCATAAATTTTATCTAACTTACACAAAACTGTCACTAAGTTATGTAAATAAAAATTGGCATGGTTCTTGCAAGTGGAGCAAAAATCTTCCACTAGCTATCTCAAACAAAGATTTGAGTGAAAGAGTTATGTAAAGAAGTTTTGGCACACTTCTTGCAAAGGAAAAATTTTTAAGAAAGTTACATAAAATGCTTGACATGTTTTAACAAATTTGTTATAATTTATGTAAGTTAGATAAAATTTTTATGTAATTTCATTTTTGGACTTCGATGTCTAGATGTCGCAGCTCAGTTTGGTAAACAATCCAAAGAGCAGAAAATTGTAGAGAATAGACAACGTAAATAACTCTAGTGTCATTCCCATAGCCGCAACATCCATGATCCAAAACAACGCAGATTGAATCACCATGCTTGAGATCGTTATAGATTACAAGATTACCAGGTTGAAAAATCATCATAGTCGATGTTCCTCAGTGATTCTTCAGATAAATGAACTCTTATTCGAGTCATCATCTCCTCGTAGAAATAAATTTCTGTGAATATAATCGGGAAGATTAGAGTAGCATTTGGATAAGTTATATAAGAATCACAATAGAGAACATATTCTTTCCAAATATCATCTGTTTTTTGATCAAAAAATCTATAAAGAAACACAAGATCTTCTTGTTTTTTGGGTAAAACTATACTATGTGGATCCACGGTAGTAGCCCCCCACCAGTGTAGCAGGCGAGACACGCAGGGGAGAGGGGGGTAGTAGGGTAGTAGGGTAGTAGCAGGTCATAATAATTTTACATCTCCACGTTTTATCAATCGGTGAAGTGTAGACTCTCCTATTATAGAACAAGAGCCATCCTGATAATAAACTTCATAGTTGTTTCTCCACTTGATCAAATCATGATCAGTGTTTAATGTACCGCTAGTTATTACTTTTATTATGACTCCAATTTTTCCATTGTCTAAAATTAAAGAGCCTACTTTAAGTTGTTCCACTTCACAATAATCTCCTGTATGTCGTGTCGCGACAGATTATTGGTTCTTGCAACATACACCATTGTTGGATGAAGTTGGGGAAATGGTGAGTGCGGATAGAAGCCCATCTTTAAGGCAGACACAACTCCCAACACCCTTCCCTTGTTATCAAACACAACTGATCCTGAAGAACCGGGTAGGGCGAAGGATTGCATAGTAAAACTGGATGTTGAACAAATAGAAACCGTCCCGTTAAACACAGAGAGGCCAAAATCTGCAGGAAAACCGGCATAGACAACTGTTTCTCCAACGATGTTTGGCTTCTTGTTTCTTTTATAACTTATTGGTTTCACTGTTAAGTTGGCTTTTGGAACAATAATAGCTATGTCTCTAACATTATCTACATATGCCACTCCTGCTTCGACCAAGAAGCCACCATCTTGAATGTACATAACAAGGTTATCATCAGCTACCACATGAGCCGCTGTCAGAACAAATCTATGTTTTCCTATTTTAAAATAATTACCAGATCCATGTCCCAGCTCGGTCTCTTTATCACTCATAGCAACTATACGAACTGATGACTTAATTGGTTTATCATAATTGAAATGATGAGCAGCCCTTGTTTGTTCAACAGAAATTGACTTTAAATCTCCCTCCTCTTGGAAACTTAACATGCACGATAATAACATCCACAACATAATAAAAAACCCTCCCCCCTATAGTAAATAGAGAGGAGGGCTAACAAAAGGAGTTTTGTTAAACTCTTTTATAGTCGTCTTCAAGCCTTACAACATCATTTATCTCCGGTGTTGAAACTTCTATTAATGTTACCGGGCCGTCATGAGGGGCACAAAATCTATGAATTACTCCTGGGAGTATGCGAAATCTATCGCCATAATAAAGAGTTTTTGTCTTAAAACTCTCTGTTCCTGGTTCACCTATCTCTAGGGTAAGGGCACCGTGATAAACCATGATTGTTTCATCTTTTACCTCATGATATTGTCTAGATAGCCTGTGTCCTTTTGCAATGTAAAGAATCTTTCCTAGATATTTTTCATTCTCTGCGAACCGTATCTCATGACCCCAAGGCTTCTGAATTGTGTAGTTTGTCATTTCTTCCATTTTTTCTCCTAATCAATAATTACAACTATTTTTTTTGCCAACGTGTGTTCTTTCCACCTTGTTTTGGACAAGATCCATCTCACCCTTACTTTATTATCCCACTCTCTCACAACGTAGCCATAACCAAACATCTTGTGATAGTGGTCATGTTTGTGTCTACAAATCGGTTTTTTCATGTTCTTTCTCCAAATGTTTAATTGTGTCGTCACAGCCACCAATTAAAATTTCCTCCTCTTTCTGTACAAGAACGATAGGAACAGTGTTGTGATTATATTTTACTTTCATTTGTTTTAGTCTTTCTGGGTTTCCGTCTAGCAGTTCTACATAGAAAGTTTTTTTTGCTTCTGTTAATTTTTTAATTATTTTCATACAATAGGGGCATGACGCCTTCCCATAAATTACGTATTTTATCATCTGTACTCCATTTTATAATAATTTTAGCCACGCAGTAATTGTTTTTGTTGTTTGTTAAAGATTTTTAATTCTATTAGACCGGGATCTCCGACAACTGTTATGGTTGATGAGTACCCTTGTGCGTGGTTAAGCCTTACATCTGTGAAGCTTGTAAAATTTTGATTAAGGCCTAGATTTAATTTGCCTTCTTGTAATTTAAACTTCATCTCCTTGTTTTCTGATAAATAAACTATAGATGGAGAATTAATAAAAATAGGCGACAAACTATAATTTCCTTTACTTATCTCTTTAATTTCAATTAATTCAACCAACACTTTCTTTCTCCACATATCTTATATTTTTTAAATCTATCATCCAATAACTGTTTTTTATAAACACCAAACCTTTTTGTTCATTTGTATATTCCATAAAAACTCCCATTGTAGGCTTTTTTAAATAATAATATCTATCTATCAAAGAGAGCTCAGACATTCTTTTTGTAAGGCAAGTGTTCGCAGGTATTCTAACTAAATCACCCTTCCGAAGCCACATCTTCCACCTCCTTTGATTGTTTGGTTGTAAAATAGCCCTCTAAAATCATTTCATTGTCTGCTAAAATAGAGTCTAGTTTTGTAAGTCGGCGACGACATCGGTCTATTTGATCTTTAATTTGCCACACGATAGCATCTTCGTTGTCGAGTTTATCGACAAGAGATTTAATTTCTTTATGGACTTCATCAATGTGATCAATGCTTTGATATAGCATTCTAGCACATTCTTTCGGCACATCTTCTAGATCTACCGAATAACTTATTCTAACTCTCATGTTTACTCCGTTTGTTATGTATATAATATAACATGTTTTTATTAACTTGTCAAGTAGAAGTAATCATTTTATATAAAGTAGCTGCAACTAAACCAATCACAGTTGTGATTATAGTCCACTGAACTTTGGCTTGTGATTCTTTCCACTGTTCTAATTCTCTAAGCCGAGCATACAAACCCGAATCTGGATTGTAAACTGCTTCTTTAATCTTCTTAACGTCTTCGACCATTTCTTCTTGGCGCTCAGACATTCTTTCAATTTGACCTTTCAGCTCCATAATGGCTTGGGTCAAGTGCGTTATGTCACTGTTAGTCATGGCATGTTCCTCCACTAGTAAATAGTTCTAGGAGTTGACAATCGCATGGCTTGTAGTGATAATAGTTGATGCCACAGACACCGCATTTTGCAATGCACACTTTGTAACCTTAACAGGATCGATAACTCCAGAAGCTAGTAGGTTAACTATGTCACCGGTCAAGAAATTCATGCCATGATTGAACGTTGAAGTCTCGCGAACTAGTTTCACCACAATGTCAGGAGACATTCCAGCATTCTTCGCCATTTGTCTAAGTGGTTCCTCTACAGCTTCAATAACAATTTTAGCGCCAAGAGCTTGTTCTTCGTTATCTGTTTGAATCTCTATATCAGACACTGACTTCAACAAAGAAACTCCACCACCAGGAACAATCCCTTCTTCTTGCGCTGAACGAACAGCTTCCAAAGCATCATCAATACGGTGCTTCTTCTCAATCATCTCAACCTCTGTTGCAGCACCTACTCTAATAACAGCCACACCAGAAGCAAGACGAGTAATGCGTTCCTGCAATCTCTCGCAGATTTTAAGATTGTCTTCCTCAGCGATGAGAGCTTTAACCGAGTCAATGCGCTTTTCAATTTCTTCTTCATCTCCTTTTCCCCCTACTATTGTTGTTCCGGCTTTTGACACCGTTATTCTTTTTGATTGACCAAAGTGAGTCAATTTAATTTCTTTTAAAGATAATGTGTTCTCTCTTGTAATGAAGGTTGCGCCGACAGATGCACAAAGGTCTTTAAGAATATTTCTTCTTTCTTCTCCGTATCTCGGAGCCTTGACTGCTGCTATCTTCATTGTTCCACGGACAGCGTTTGCAATCACAGCAGCTAGCGCTTGACCTTCCATATCACCAGCAACAATAATTAGAGGACGAGACTCTCTTGCGGCCAGCTCTAGAGTGGGTAAAATTTGCTCTATTGTCTCAATTTTTTCATCTGTAACGAGAAATAAAGGACTATCATAGTCTACGGTGCCATTGCGTTCGTTCGTGATAAATGTGGGCGAAATGTAGCCAGAATCGAAACGAAATCCCTCTATCAAATCTAGAGATGTGTTGACCGATCTTGCTTCTTCAACTAGAACAGTTCCATCTTTACCTGCTGCATCAATTGCTTTGGAAATAAGAGTTCCAATAGACTTGTCGTTGTTGGCTGAGATTGTTGCAATGTGGAAAATATCTTCTTCTGTTTGAATAGGACGAGCTTTCTCTATAAGCTTCTCGCAAATAACTTCGCATGCTTTATCCATGCCGCGTTTAAGCTCAATAGGGGAAACACCGGAAGTCAGATACTTCTGCGCCTTGTTTATAATCCCTCTAGTGAGAACTGTTGTTGTTGTGGTTCCGTCACCAGCTTTGTTCGCAGATTGTTCTGCCGCTTGCTTAAGGATTTGAACTCCAACGTTCTCAAACGGATCATCAAGTTCCACAAACTTTGCGATGGTTACACCATCTTTTGTGATCACAGGGATGTTCTGTTTCTTATCATAAAGAATGACATTACGTCCCTTTGGGCCAAGAGTTGTTCCCACGTTATCCGCAAGAACATTCATGCCCTTAAGGATCTTCTCATTCAAGGAAGATCCGTTACTATATTGCTTGCTCATTAAACCTCCAATTATTTTAGTAGAGTCTTATATAATATAACCTGTTCTATCAGTTTGTCAAGGTCTTTTATTGATTTATTTTTATTTTCTGAAACTGCAAACTGGGCGGCATTTTTGCCAGTTTTCATATTCTCAATCGCATCGTTTAGTTGCGATTGGTCTTGTGTAACTTGATTTGCAGCAATTAAATCTTTTTCGCTTATCCAGCTTGTAATGTTGTTTCTCAGATTAACTAATGCCGAAAAAGCTTGTTCTACTTCTACGGCAACTCCCTTCATT
>Ga0209348_1000820_pt1 | contig 15639 bp, 14 predicted proteins | sample ETNvirenome_2_30_FD_184065 | JGI IMG/M metagenome (GOLD analysis project Ga0209348, IMG submission 184065) | Marine viral communities from the Pacific Ocean - ETNP_2_30 (SPAdes) (version 2) | ecosystem: Environmental > Aquatic > Marine > Oceanic | place: Pacific Ocean | collected 2013-06-22 | reverse complement strand
CAGGAAATACAGGTGCATATTCAGCTAAACCACTAGTTGCAGCGTTAATATTCTTTTTAAGTACAAAAGCATTGAAGAATTTTATTTTAGCCATATTTATATAGTCACTTGTTATACGTTGAATATTACATTAAAACTGTTAGATAAAGTACTTAAACCGTTGCCGTTAGCATCTGTTAGTTTTAACTTATAATTGCCATCTACTGCTTGTGGTGTAGATTGTATAATTCTATCTTGTCCAGATCCAGTGTTTGGAGTTACATATATTTCCGGATATAAAGCTTCTGTAGTTGCGTTTACAACGGTTATAAAAAGCTGTTCTTTATTTCTATTAGCATCAGCAGAGCCATTTAAAAAGCTATCAGCTGTCATAGTAAATAAGTCTTGACCTTTATCTACTCTAATTGGAGATGTAGGTGGTTGATTAATAAAGCTAGGTGCTATATTTTGTAATTGACAATTTCTTAATTGTATAGGAGCATTAGTATATAAAGGATTAGGAGATGCTGAAGTATCTGTAGCTAATAAGTTAAAAGTATAGTTTTCATTTACACTAGCATTAGAGTTAAATACAAATTCAGAATTAGTTTGTATTTTATATTTAGTAACACTACCAGAGTTATCAGTTAGTATTTGAAACTCGCTAGATCTGTCAGCATTAGTCCCATCAACCACGCTATCAATTGTTAAAGTTGAGTTAGTAGTTAATTTAACTCCACTAGCATCAACTAATTCAAAAAATAAAGTAGCATTAGATACACCAGTATTTGCTTCAGTGTGTATATATTGTATATTTTGGCCTTGCGGAGTATTATTACCAGCCGTATCTTCTACTCCTGTTGGTGTAGTAGAAACGACTTCATTATTTAAATCTGATATTAATCCAGATGTCGATGTTTCCCAGTATATGTCTAAAGCTGATCTTGTAGGTTCAGTTTCAAAAACGCCTAAATCTTGCCAAGCTCTTTCTATTTTTTGTTTAGCAACGTTAACGCCGGAACTGTCAGGAAGGTTGATAATGCTATTTGTGTATTCTGGAGTAGCTCCTATTTTGAAATCAGTTTCTATTTTAGCTATAAAAGGATTTGCAGAAGCATTAAAAAACAAGTCATAAAAATTATATTCAAAATCACTAGCACCACCACCACCTAATTCTGTAACAAAATAAGGGTAAAAAGGTTGAGGAATATCATGTTTTTTATCCGGATCACTATAAGGGAAAAGAACACCTTTTGTAGTCGTCCAGTTTCCTAATTCTTTAAAAGGCTCAATGGAAACTACTTTTTCACCTTGCTTGCTTACTTCTGATTGAGTGTTGTAAGATCCACTAACACTAGAATATATAGGATTAACTCTATTATATAGTAAAACTCTACTATCAAAAGTAGTGTCATTACCATTTACTTCTTTAAGCTCTCTTGGTATTTTATTTATATTGTCTCCAAATAAGTTTAATAAAGTTATTCTATTATTGCTATGAAAAGTTGGTAAATAATCATTTATAGTAGTACAAACGTAACCTACGGATAAGCTAGAGTAATTTGCTACTTTAGTATCCCATATTAACTCACCAGCTAAAGCGCCTGGAGTATAAACATTGTAATAATCTTGCTCTTGTTGTTTAACAACTATTCTATAACTATAATAACCTAAAGGATTTGTTTCAGACCATAAACCTGGATAACCTTCCTTTGGTAAGCTACTAGGTACTTCACCTCTTAATGTAAATTCTATATAGTTGCCCCAGAAGCTAACGCTATCTGATCCAAAGTTACTATATGGAGCATGTATTGTTGAATTTTTATTACCAGAAGTAACACTATTTTCGCTGTTTAATAAAACGTTAGAAGCTCTACCATATCTATCAACTAATACCACGCCAACTTGATAACTTCTATTTTGTTTTAAAGTATGGTTGGGAAACTCAACAGTTAAATCTCTATTAGCTTCGTCGTTATCAGAAGATCCAGATGGATAAGTTTTTTCATTATATATTAAGTCATATTTCAGACTATCTGGAGAACTGTGCTTGTCTAAAAAATTACCATATATAACCCTATTACTTACAACTTCTTGAGTCAAAGCTCTAACAGGTACTCTGTCATGTACTCTTATTAGTTCTGCTTCTGGTAAAGTTTTAACAGCTTTTGTAGATAAATAATTATATTCGTAATTAGTTGTATTGCTTAAGTTTGAAATATCAACATCTTCTACAACTCTAACAGCTTGTTCGTCAGAGTTTTTTACTAGTATTTGTATTTCTTGTACTTTTAATTTATCTTTAAGTAAGTCTCCTCTATAAGGTAAAGTAGTATTAAGTTTCACTTGGTCAACTCTGTTTTCCATAAACTTAACATTACCTGATTGCAGCGTTATATTTTCGTCATTATCTATAAAATAACCAAATTGTTTAGGTACAAATGCAGCTTGGGTAAATGGAGCCATTAAAGAATATTCTCCATCATCATATTTAAATCTATAGCTAAACTTAGAAAACTTATCTTTCAACAATCTAGTATCTCCTTTATAATTAACATCGTAATCTGGGTTACGTCTTTGTATTTTAATTTTATAAGGGGCTGCTCCAAGACTTAATCCTGATTGTATAGTTACTGATTGTGCAGCAACTGAAGAAGCTATATAACCTTGGTCTGAGTCGTCTATTGTAACTAAATCACCGTTATTAACATTACCAAATAAATCAAAATTATCTGAAACAGTAGAAGGCGTAGTGTAAGTTCCATTTAATATTAAAACTCCTGGGTTATTTAACTCATAAGAACTAGCTGTAGTTATTATATGAGCTGGTAAATATTCTTCAGAGTTAGATATTAATGTACTATTATCAGAAGAATCTAAAAAGCCAAAAGGTACTACAGGCGCAAATTTAGCAACTGAAATATGGTCTTCGCTATAATAGTAAGGGTTATTAGCTCCAGAAAACTCATAGCTATTGTCAAAAGCTCTTTGTATATTTATTTTTCTTGGTTGGTTTCTATTATCAGTCCAAAATAATAAATTTTCTAACAAACTTATGTTTATTATTTCATGTGTTTTAGAAAAGTTAAGAAAGTTTCCAGCTACTAAAACTCTTTTCTCGTTAGTTAATACGTTGTATTCAACTATATAACAACCAGCTCCTTTATATATAAAAGTTTTAGGATTAGTAGTGCTATCAACTAGATCAGCTGGAGCAAAGTTACTAATTCTATTACTTGACGAATCTCTATAATCAGTTAAAAACAAAAATATTTTATCAGTTGTAGTGTCAGTATAATAACCAATTATTTCTAAGCTTGGTAATTGCAGCTCAGCAGGTCTTAAATCTACCTGGTATATATCTTTAACTTTTTGTCTTTCTAAAGCAGCTATATCTACTTTTAAATTAGTTAATTGAGTATTACCTAATACATTTTCTAAAGCACCTACGTCAGAACCTTCAGATCTGCTAATACTAACATTCTGAGCATCTCTATATTCACCATTTGGTATAAGTCTAGAGTCTAAGGTTTTATTCATCTTAGACTTTAGAAAAGTATTTTTAATTTCTGGCATACTTAATGTTTAATCCATTTAGATTTGTTTCTAAACACTTGAGCTATCTCTTCTATCTTTATATTGCTTAAACGTATTTTAGCGTTTCTAAGAGCGCTAGAACGATCTCTTTTAAATCTATTTACTATATATTCTGGAACGCCTGCTCTGCCTGATAATATAGAATAAGCTATATGCATATACATTGCTTGCTCAGCCATTTTAGGTAGTTTCATATCTAAGTCAACTGCTAAACCATCAGATATATATTCTAATATTATTAATTTACCTGCTAAATCGCTTGAAAAAGAAAATGTACCTGTTCTTTCGTTTATAGTAAACATACCATTTACTTGAGCTTCTTCAGGTTGTAATCCATATCTTTGACCTAATAAAAAATCTCTTTTAGGTATTCTGTAATCGTCAGGTTGTAAGTCAGTTGTTAAAGATCTATTTTTCCACCTTTCTTCAGTTAATGATTGCTGTGAAAGTAAGTTAGCACCTGTTTGATCTTGAGTAGGTTCACCAGCATTATCCTGTATTGGAAGTTCAGTTGGATTAGAAGTAACTCTAGTTGGGTATATAATATGCTTAGCGCCAGCATCGTCTACCCAAGAGCATTTAACATAGTTTACATAATCTTGTGGTATAATTATAGACAAACTAGGTGGTATAGTTAGTTCTTGAGATTTAATAACTTTTAAAGTATCATAACTAAACTCTTGCAAACCTCTTTTAGCATGAAACATTATATCAGTTCTTTTAGCTGATGGAATTAGTTTACCAGCTCCAACATATGCTACTATAAAGTTATTTATAATATCATCTAGACTTATATATATGTAGCTACCGTAATTATTTCCGGTGTAATATTCAGCATTAGTTTCTGTTATAAGTCCCATTTATTATGATTTTTCGTTTACTTCTTCTTGTTGTACTTTTTGTGCAGCAACTTGTATAATTTGTGGATCTCTTATTACAACGCCTTGGTACAATAACATTTTTAATATTACTTCAGTTCTTTCAGAGTTGTGTAATTCAAAGTTTGTAGTTCCATACGTACTACCTGAATTAAAGTTTGCAGCGGTTAATGTTATTATTAAGTTGCCAGTTGTACCACCTATAACAGTGTCTCCTATTGTTATTGTATCACCTACTTGAAAACCTGTTCCAGCTGTATTTATTGTTACTGTTGTTGCTGTGTTGCCTGATATTGTAACAGTTATATCTAATCCAGTTCCACTACCGCTTGTTGTAAAGCCAGCTGTTGTACCAGGCTTACCAGTATAAATGCCATTAGTAGCATCTGTAGGGTTGCTAGTTATACTAGACGTTAAAGTTCCAGTTCCTGTGTTTAACAAGTTTGGCCCAAAAACAGTTGTATCGTGAACTAGCTGTCCTAAGCTTCCTGAATAATAACCCCATCTAACATCAGTAGGTTTTTTTACATATTGCATTTTAATATGAGCTGGATCAACTATTGTTTCAGGATAAACTAAAGCTTTATTATCTTCGTATAAATATATTGGAAAGCTTGTCGTAGGTGCAGTTAAAGGAGCTTTTCTAATATTATATATTTCAGCTCTACCTACTCTTTGTATTTCTTTATATGTGCTAGCGTTTGGTTCATAAGTGATTGAACCTAATCTATATAACTCAGAAGGAGTTGTGAAAGGATTTGCACCACCAATAGTTTTTTCAGCTATTGTTTGGTCGTTTTCAGTTTTAAATTCTGCAATTTTTTCATCTGTAATAGCAACTCTATCTGAATATTCTACATCAGATTGCGGTATACGTAGCTGTTGATTTAAGTCTTCAAAGTAAGCCTCAAATATTTCTCTTTGTACTTGGCTACCTATTTTATTAAATTCATCAGGTGTCATATAACCCCTTTGTTCTTTATTTAAAATAAGTAATACAGTTTTATATACAGTATCTACGCTTATTGCCATTTTTAATATTTTAAAAAGAGGCTACTAATGTAGCCCCTTGTAATTATAATCACTTGTTATTTTAACTTTTTCTGGATAGATTTATAAACCTCTACGCCTTCATCAGTTTTAAACCATGCAGCTAAAGCTGAATATGGGTTTTCATCAAAAGGAACGTTCATAAGTTTTCTACCATTACTAGCCCAAGTAAATGTTCTTTGATCTTGAGACAAACCTAGTATTTTAGTTTCAACAGCTTTAATACCAAAGTTTCTTAATTCTACATTTTCATCATTTGCTAACTCTATAAACAAACTAGGATTTGATCTAGCAAATAACATTAAATCTCTTTTAAGTTCTTTAGAACTCATTTTAGACACGCTAGAACCTTGCTCCACTCTAAGTATTGCTTCTGCTTGATCAATATCCATAGTCATAGCAGCATTTAATGCTTCTATTTCTAATTCTAAATAATCTAAGTCATCAGTTGCTTCTTGTACATCATCTTTTTCAGAATATAGTTTATTTCTGTTAGGATGATATAATGAAAGCATTTTTTGTAAAGCTACGTCAGATTTAGGAACCATTAACACGCCATCTTCAAAAACAATATGACCTAATGTCGCAGATCCAGTTTGTTCATCAACAAACGGACTTTTCATATTAGTTGCATATCTTAATTCTCTATTATAACCTTTTTCTTCGTCAAAGTACATCAAAGGTTTTCTAGCAGAGTGTTTTGAATTAATTCTAAATGTTAAAGGTGACTTGTCATTTAATAAATGATAATATCTATCTTTTATTTCCCAAGTATCTTTTTTAATTTCTTTCGCTACAGGTTTAGCTGCAGTCTTTTTTTCTTTTGTTTCCATAATATAATATAATATAATAATTAAAAAAGACCCCGCCGAGCGGGATCTTATTATTTTGTTATTAGCCTAATGTTGAACTAGCTAAGGTGTTTGAAAGACTTACGTCTATCATACCTGAACCACCACCAATTAAACCAACAGCTTCATTAACAGCTTGAACATCTGCTTGAGTAAAGCCTCCTCCAGCACTTCCACTATTAGTAGAAGTAAGCTCAAGTAAGTCAGTACCAGTAGAAGCTCCAATATAAGTAATTCTAATAGTTGCTGAGTTTCCAGAACCATTTAACTTAATCATACCTACATTTTCTGCACATACTACATCAAATGCGCCTGCAGCTTTTTTTACTTTTACGTATCCCATAATTTCTAATCTTTAAAATGTTAATAATTATATAGTAGACTTAAATAACACGAAGTTATTTGCACCTTGTACACAAAGACATCTTTCAGATAAGAAATGTACTTGCATTGCATCTAAAGAAGAAGTGTAAGCTCCACCTACTGAGCCAGTAACCCAAGACTTCATTCTTCTATCATCTGCTTCAGAAGCTCTATACCTTACATGTAAGAAAGGACGTCTGATATTTTGACCTAACATTTGATCATAAACAGTAGATGTTCCAGCAGGAATCATAACACCATCAATATCTCCAGTTAAACCTCTTGTAGATGCATCATTTAGATATTTCCAATCAGTTTTGTAGAAATCATAAGAACCTCTTCTAAAACCAGAAAATCCAAAGTTAAGCGCCATATCTTCTTCGTTGTTAAATAAACCATAAGAAGCATTAGCAGTAGAAGCATAGCCTCCACCAGCTTGAGCAGCAATCATGTCATCAAAATCTAAAGCAGTAGCTCTTGATAAAAATAACATATTTTCTTCAATAGCTCCTTGAGAATCTAATTGTTTAAGAATAGCATCAAAATCACCTAAAGCGCCAGATCCTGGAGCAGCAGCACCAGCAAAGTCGTTGTAGATATTTCCTCTTGCCTCAATAGCCGCAAATAAACCTTCAGAACCTTCAACAGATAAATTAGTGTTTGCTCCTTTTTTCTCAGCTTCAACCATACTCATTTCTAAGTAGTCTTCAAAACGTAATCTTGTTTCAGACTCAGCTTTTAAATACCATAAGTATCCAGAAGTACCATCTTCAGTAGCAACTTCAACCCATCCAATTTGAGCAGCGTCAGATCCTGAAACCTGATACATGTCCTTTAGTATAATTGGCTTGTTTGAAAATTGAGTGAAATCAGGTTGAATAGCTCTAACTCCTGAAGTGACAGTACCAGAGTCCATTCCTGAAGTTCCTTTATCAAATTCAGAACCATAAACAAATACTTTAATACCTGTTTGTTCATCAGCTAAACCTGTTCCTGTAATTAAATCAGCGAATTTGTAAGCTTGAACAGAAACATCAGCAACTCTTGGAGAACCAGTAGCAAGACCTATGTCTGTAACTCTAACTTTAACACTGTTTAAACCATCAGAAACAACCATAGTTTGACCTACTCTAATAGCAGCTTCTTTTCCAGCTTCTACAGGTACGTTAATAGATGTTCCGTCTTTTATTTGACAACCGTCATAAGAAACGTGTAATCTATTTTGTTCAGACCAAATTACTTGATCTGATGTCATTGGCATTTCAGCGCCAACCATTCTTAAGAAACCTTGTAACGTTCTGTTACCAAATCTCTCTACTTCTGCTTCGTATAACTCAGGTAAGTATTGTTGAGCAAAAGTATCGCTATCACCAGTACCAGCACCTCCATTAAAAGACAAGTAGTTAGTATCTAACGCTTGTTTCTTTTGATGAGGTATTAGTCCGGGAGCATTGGAAATGTCTAATCCCATTTTATTTTAGTTTTAAGTTTTATTTTTGTTTTGTTTTTATTTTTAACTTAGAACTATCTACGCCACTAATTGCTTTTACTCTTAATCCATTAATAAATACATCACCTGTAGATGTTACTCTAGGTTCGTTACTTACATTTTTAGATTTAGCCATCATATCTTTTACAGCATCGGCTTTGCCTTGCTCGTAGAAATGATTAGCTATTGTATCAGCGTTTTCAGCAGCATAAATGGCTTTGTGGTAACCAGCATAATCTTTTACTTCACCTTTTTCATTTAGGAACTTCCCAACAAAATTAGTTAGATCAGATTGGGTGTTAGCAACACCGTCAGTATCCGAAACTCCATATCTAAATTTCTTTTCACCAATGTTGAAGTCAAAACCTTTGAATTCTTGGTTAAAGAAGCTTTTAGTATTACTTTGGAACCTCTTGTGTTGATCTTGAACCATTTTCTGTTCTTCGTTGTATCTATTGAAAAAGTCCATAGCCTTTTGTTGGTCTTGAGTTACGCCGGGTCTCAACTTGATTTCGTCGTAATATTTACTCTTAGTGTCCTCTAAAAATTTACGGGCTTTAGCAATTTCTTCTTTGAAGGCAAGTTTCTTTTTCTTTATATCTCGCTCTTCATCCACATCTTCGTCAAATGAAAAGTTATCTTCTAATAAGAAGTTAACCTCTTCCATGTCTAAGTGTGGTTTAGTCTGTTTGTAGTATTCTCTAATTAAAGTATTGTCATCTACGTTGCTATAATCAGCATTTAATCTAACGTAGTCTTCAACTGTGCCACCTGTTTCTTCCATAAACTTAACTAACTTTTCTACATTTTCAGGTAAGTTAATTTCTGGCTTAGCTGGCTTTGGAGCAGTTTCCATAACTGGCTCTTCTTTTTCTTCTACCTTAGGTTCTTCAGTAATCTCTTGTATTGGAATTACTTTTTCTTCTTTGCTTTCTTCGGTAGGTTTTTCAGTTGTTTCTTCGATGTTTTCTTTAGAAACTTCTTCGCTAGCTTTGGGTTCGTCGCGAACAAGTACTTCATCTGTTGTTTGCTTTTGAACGGCATCTTCTACTTTTTCTTCTTTTTTAGATAAATCTACTTTTATTGTTTCTCCTTTGTTGGTAAGTTTTTTAGGTCTACCTGGTTTCTTTTTTATTTTAAAAGAACCTTCCTCTTTTACTTTTTCTGACATAATATAATATAATAGTTAATATAAAATTACTTAGGAGCAAATTGCTCTAAGCCAAATCCACCCATAGTATCATTACCAGCGGATTCAAAGTTCTTCGGTAATAAATCATTTTTTCTTTGATCTATTAACTCAGATTGTTGCGTTGCTTGTATTTTAGTTCGTTCGTCTTTACGATCTTCCTTAAATTCTTCTTGTTGTTTTCTAGCTTGTCCTTGAGCTTGGGTAAGTTGCATATTATAATTAAACTCTAGTTCCATTAACTGTTGTTTAATTTGTGCTTCTCTCTCCATCTTTTGTACTTCAAAATCAGATTTAGCTTTTTCAAGTTGCATCTTTTGCTCGGTCAATATCTGCTGCTTGTTAGCTTCTGCCATAGCTGTTTGTTCTGCTAGCTGTGCGTTAGACTGTGCTTGAGCTTGTATATTGGCTTGTTGTGCTTGTTGGTCTCTAGCCGCTTTATCTTTTCTACGCTTTTTCAACATTTGATTAGCTAACTTTAAATTAGCAACTTCTCTAATGTCAATAGCATCTTCAAGATCTATTTGTCCAGCTTGTAAAGCTATTTGTATATTATTTTCTAATACTTGTTTTTGCTCTTCATCTGGCTCTAATTCTAAGAATATACCAAAGTCATGCATATTTAATTTAGATAACTCTTCTAATGTGCCAACATTATATCTAGATATACTAGACATTAAAGACTGTTTAGTCATTGGGAACATTAAAGCATCAGCTACTCTTAATGATATATTTTCACAAGTTCTAAGAGTTAAATATAAACTAGCTTGCAATACATGTCTTGTAGCTACATTTGAATTAGCAGCAGCAAGTTTTTGTAAACCAACTAATGACTGCTTGTCTGGTAATGTACCATCTCTAGCTTCATTAAGTCCGGTCACATCTCTAATCATTTTAAGATAGTACTCATAAGTTTGTATCAAGGACTGTATTTTACCCATACCATTTGATGTAGCAAGTTCTTGTATTGGAACTTTACCTGGATTCATACCACCATCTTGAGTCATTGATCTACCAACTATACTACCAGTCTGGAAATACATGTTTAATGCTTCAGCTGGATTATAATTAGTACCATTGCCTAAATCTACTTCTGCTAAACCATCTATGTCCATATAAACACCATCAGGCACTATCCTAGACATCACCTGTTGCAGTTTTAAATGCGTTAGCTGTATCATATCAGCAAAACCAGTTATTCTGCTTACAATTGATTCTATACGGCCTTTGTATAATCTAGGAGCTACGATGTTATAGTTCATATTAACTTTAACAGTGTCAGCAAACGGTCTTGTCATATTTTCAGCCATTTGCCATCTTAACATTTTCTCGTGCCCTAGTATTTTAGCTCCTGAGTATAATACTTCAATTGATCTATATGCTTTTTTAAAGTTATCACCATCTGGTGCTTCTATAAATGTATCTTGTTTTTCTAATGCTTTTTCAAGTCCTGATGCAGTTTGCTTTATTTTAAATACTTGGTTAGTAAAAGTTTTGTATTCAAAATATAATACTTGTACTGTATCATCATCATAACGACCACTCCAGTTTCTAGTATAGTTTTGATTACCTGGATACTTTTGTATTTCCTCTAGTTCACTAGGTGTTAATTCAGGAAACTGCTTTTTAAGTTCTGCTAAACTAATAGGTTTTACTTCACCTACATAATATAAATCTTCAAAGTTAGGATCTTCAGTATATGAATAAACTAAACTTGCTGGATCTACATAATCAACTGTAACGCCTTCTGACCTGTTAAAACAAGTTTTAGTAGCTGCAATACCTAATATAGTTAAATCTTGATTTAATCTTCTTCTAGTTAAATCATATTTATTATTAGCTAATATATTGTTAATGACTTCTTCTTCAGCTACTTCAATAGATTCTTTGTAATCCATTTGCATATGAAGCTGTAAATCTTCTTCACTTTCCATCTCTAAACCTTTACCTTGTGATTTAGAAACATCAAGACCTGTCATTTGCTGTATCTGGTTGATAAGATCTTTCTGCATCATATCTCTCTGTAGAGCTTCAGCATAAGCAGTTCTTTTCATTATTGACTCAGGATCTTGAGCATAAGCTTTAATATCATAAGATCTTTGAGACATACCATTTACAACAATATCTACAAACTTAGGTATAACTGGCACGGGCTTCCAGTCTAAGTTTAAATAAGATAAGTCACCATTAATAGATAATTCGTCTTTATACTTTTGAATAGATTGTTCTCCTCTAGCATATAATCTTAGTCTATGGAAATTATTATAGTTCGTATTAAATCTATCGTACCAACCTCTATCATTTCTAAACCACTCAGATTCAATAGCTCTACCTACTTGTAAGCCGTACTCATAAGAAGCTTTTTCTACATCTGGTACAACCTGATCTGGAAAAGAACTATTGTAATTAGTATTTATCATCTATTTTATTTTTGAATTATAACCCGTGTTATCATATCTTTTAATACCTAAAGCTACGGTTTTTATCTGTCTTTTATTAACAGGTGTGTATCTATTTTTATTACAAGCCATAATGGCTAAACCTGAGCTTATCGAAGCATCGTGCTTTGTTCTATTATTAATATTAAACTTAGCCCAGTCTTCTAATGTCTTTTGATGGTACATATCACCGTAACCATCTTCTCTTAATCCTACATAGTTTTCTATATAAGATTCTATAGCAGCAGCGTGTGCTTGCTTAATGTCTTCACTTGTATTAGGTATTCCACCTATTTCTTTTTCAGTAGTTGATAGTTTATTCCATACTTTATCAGGACGATTCATAGAATAACCTCTGTAACCTCTTCGTTTTAAATAGTACAAAAACCTAGGTTTATTGTTTTCAGCAAGTATAGGCATACCATAAAATACCATAGCCATTAATACATCTTCAAAGAATATTTCAGCTGTTTGTGGCCTTGATATATATTCTAAAAAGAAGTGGTTAGGCGGCGCATCTTCCATTGAAAACTTAGTTAAACCGTGTAAAGCTCCATTAGAACCTTTGCCGTCAACTGTTCCTGATATATCGTAACTATCTAAACCAAATGCTCCAATGTGTTCATTACCAGGATACTTACCGTTATTCTTTAGTATCACTCGATTTTGAAGACTTTTAGGTGGTACCCAGCTTATCTGGAACCTACCTGATCTATTTGGTGTAAATATAACTCTAGTATCTTTAATACCATTTTCCCATTGAAAGCTACCTGTTGTAACAGCTGCTGAATTATTAAGCTCAGCATTAAAATCAATTTGTTCGTATATTTTAGTTAGGTTAAATAAACTATCTTTTGTTTCATCTCTGAAAGCATGTGCTTCTGTTCTTGGAAACTGTCTATAGTATTCGTTTAAACCATCTGGATCTTCTCTTAAACCGTCGACTTCGTTTTCCCAGTGCTCGATAACTCCTGTTGTAATTTCAAAGCCATCAACTCCTTTGACTGGAGCTTTGCTTCTAACGAAGACAGGTAATCCATAAGTATCGATGAATCCTTCGTAGTTCCATTCCATAGGAATGAACAAGCTATAGAGCCCAGAAGATGTTTGTCCGTTTCTATTTCTTTTAGTAACGTCTGAAGCGTAGTATAATTTTTTAAAGTTGTCTCCACCTTTATCTAAAGCATTTGAAGTTGAGCCCATCATACATTTACCTACAACTCTAGATCCTAGACGTAATGTAGTTTTTGTAACTCTCCAGTTATTTAATATATTATCAGGTCTTTCCCATTTACCACTTTCATCATGAGCTAATAGCTTTAGTTTTTCACCATCGTAAGAGTTATCACCTGTATTTTTCCAGTCAATAGTTGTATCAAGTCCTTCTAGTTCTCTAAGTTGCTCATTCGACTCAAGCTTTCTTCTAGTAAGTTTGGATGCCGGAACCCTATATGCCAGCTCAGTCTTCGGCCTGTCCATACCGTCTTGAATTGGTTTGAAGAAAAACGGATAATTAACGGATATTGGGACAACTTTATCTGTAAACATTTTTTTGGCATCTGCTCCAGATTTGGAAAGTATTCCAAACCTAGCATCGGAAGATATTGTAGCCTGGTTGACAAGTTCTGCGCTTGACATAAAAGAGAATCCAGATCTTCTGTTTTTGAGGTAGCACATACCGTAACATCTTGCATCTGCTTTGCATGCTTCCCAAAATATAAAGAAGAGTCTATTTGCTTCTCTAAAGTCTGGTGCTCCAATATCGATCTTTGACCATTGCAAGTACATGTAATGAGTGCCAGTAATGTAAGTAGGAGTGCCGTTGTTATAAAAGCAATATCCTTGTTCCCGTCTAGTAAATTCATCATCAATATAATCGTACCATTTTTCTTTAAATTCAGCTGGGTATTCTTCCCAATCAAATCTACTTTTAATTATACTTAATTCTTTTGGGTATTCTTGCTTTTCCCAGTATTGCTCCGCTTTTTTTTCACTTCGTTTAAACGGTTCATCTGCTGCTGGTAAAGCAATCCTGAGATTCTGTATTTCAATGATTTGTCCAATTTTACCTGTTTTACTTATTACTATAAAATCATAATCAGAATTATAACCATAATCCCATTTTTTAAATCTATTGTTTTTAGCTAATATCTTAGGATTTACAACGTCCTTAATTTCTTTCCAAAGGGTTTGTTCGTAACTCACTTACTTCTCCCTTCTGCAAAACCTTTAAAAGTTTTTTGTTCTTTTACTTCTTTAGGTTTTTCATTTAGCATATCTTCTTCCTGCTGAATACGATTAAGTATTTCAAAAGCATCAAATATAGCTAGTTTTTTAGTTGCGGCAGCATTTTTTAATCTATCAGCGCTTACATCATCGTCTGAGTCAACAATCTTTTCTTTTGCTACCTTAATAAGTTCCTCAACTGCCCTTTGCCCAGCTTGGATTATTTTCTTCTTCGTTTCCTTGGTATTCATGAGCTAAAGCTATATCATTAGATTTCATACAATAAAGTCGTTCACCTTCTATAATAAACTCAAACTCAGAGTTAGGTGTAAACGTAATAAGTGTCCCAGATGTGATTTCTAGAGCTTCTAAGGACTTATTAGAATATTTTACTATTCCAATATTAGGTTGTTCTTTTCTATTCTCTAAAACACTTTGGTTTTTTAGTGGTTTTACAAAGCAATAGTCTAAATGTGTTTTTAAATTATACATATAGATTTGCTCAGGCGCAACAAAATAAAGATCATCTTTGAAATGAGTTGAACTATTTCGTTCTTTGCCTCTTTGATCATACCATCTTCTAAATATATTATGATGAATATATAATTCATCTCCTATATTTATTTTAGTATTATAAGCTGCAGGAGTTGAAACTACTACAGCTTTTTTACTAATAAATCTATGATCTTCAATGCCGCTGTTGATAATAAGATCAGTACCAGCAATTCTTCTTGTATTGTCATACCTATCATTTAATGGTTTGACAATAAAATAATACAAGCTTTGCACTAGTACTTAAGATCATACTCTACAGATATAGCCATATTAGCATTAAACTTTTTCCAAGGTAAGACCTCATTATTTTTAGTTATAAAAATATTATATGATTGGTCTTGGTCTTCAAAAAGAATATCGCTAATAGTATGTCCACCGTATACTTCCTGACCAGTTGAATAATGCATTGCATCGTTCTTGTAATCAGAACCTATACTAATCTTCCTTATTACTTTCGACATTTTCTTCTATCTTAGTATAAGAGCCATCTTCAAGATCAATATTAATAGCGCCGTATTCAGCTTCTAATACTTCCTTATAGTCTTCGATCTCTTTATTAACACCAGCTATTTCATGCAATAATCCATGCTTTTGGCTTTCTAATAAACCAATGTTATGGACTAATTCATTAAGCTTTTTTTGCTGTTCTTGAATTAATTTTAATTCTTCTTCTTTTATTTTCATTTGATTAAATTTAATTGTTGTTTGTATATCCTTATTCAGGATCTGCAGGTGTCCACTCTGGAGTAGCTAGTAAAACTAGTATTTCCTCGTGAGTGTAAGTCCCAACAGGCGTCAACGAACCGTTTGTAATAAAGCTAGGCTCTACCTGGAAAGACAAAACACCTTGCGTATTAGCCACGTTTCTTCTCATTGTTTGAGCAGAAGATTGGTTTACTTGACTGAACAAAACAGCGTTTGTATCAGATAAGTTAATTACTACATAAGTTGTTGCCATTGTTTAATTGTTATTTGTTAATTACTTGTTATTTATATATTTACTTGTTTTAATTCTTTTTTACGG
>Ga0209348_1000819_pt1 | contig 15640 bp, 30 predicted proteins | sample ETNvirenome_2_30_FD_184065 | JGI IMG/M metagenome (GOLD analysis project Ga0209348, IMG submission 184065) | Marine viral communities from the Pacific Ocean - ETNP_2_30 (SPAdes) (version 2) | ecosystem: Environmental > Aquatic > Marine > Oceanic | place: Pacific Ocean | collected 2013-06-22 | reverse complement strand
ATAAACTTTACCATACCCCCTTTCAATCAGTACATTAGATAAGTTCTGTCCGTCTATGTAAATGTCTACAAGTTGTCTACCGTAATAGCCTCGTCTGCCAGAAAACACGATCTCTATGTTATCTGCCGTAGCCAACCAATCATTCACAAAGTATTTCGCTAGATAACCTTCTTGTGATGGAAGCTCTGGAGTATCCACACCAAGCAACCTCAACGGCTCATTGTTCAAATAACAAGTGTCGCCATCATAACAGTAGAAGTCATCTGCAAAAACATAGTTGTTGAAATGCCATGTGAAATAACCGAAAGCACAACACAATACAACATACACCCACAAGTCTTTAGTCATTGTTTCCACCCTATTTTACCTTCTTGATTAAGTTGTTCAAAACAACGATAGCACACACACCCATATTCATCAGGCATTGTGTAGTCCTCCTCGATTTCACAAATATTTTCATTCCAATAGTGATACTCGTGTTCTTCACTATCTTTACAGCAGTCGCATTTATACATCACACACCCCCTTTATGTGTTTAAGATCCTCATAATTAGAACACCACTCATAAAAATCATAATCACTTTCACACCATAACTGAGCAAAAACCCAGTCATCATTTCTCATTTGATTGTATTCTTGCCTTGCTTTCTCTTCATTAATCATCATACACCCCCATGCATTGATTTAAAAATAGGTAGTCCATCTTCTCTTGTTCTTTCTTTCTGACCATAAAATCTTCTTTCTCTGTTAGTCCACCGAAGCCACTTGTCAAAGTTCTCTTCGAAACTAACTTTATCATTGTAAACAAACTTTTCATCAAAGCCAACATCTGTTTTCATTGACTGTTCCCCCTCACATATTCTTTCCAATGTAACTGCCCTTCTTTGCTCCACTCTTTATTTTCATACTCGTAAGCTTCTCGTGCCGACTCCAAGTGTGTCTCAAAATCGGTGTTAAACTGGTCATCTTCTTTTTTGTAGTCAAACCAATTCATCAAGGCTATTAAGACATCTGTAACATTGTAAAAGTGATTAGGATTTTTATATGCGTCCTCCCCATTTAAACCCAATGCCTTTGTTATTTTTTCTGCATCTATTTGACTTTGATATTTTTCTTTCATTGACTGTCCTCCAAGTATTTTTTTACATCATCGTAGATACTGTAAAGACTTTCATCTGATGCATCAAAATCATCTAGCTTTTTGCCTTTGTAAGTGACAATGACTTCGACCTCTAGCTTTTCGTAATCTAGCTCACTCATCACACCCCCCATATCCAATAAACAAGTCCTCTGATTGCCAGAAGAGCTACGACAGACAACACAAGAATGACTATGCACCTGCCTTCTTTTGTTAAATAACGTGGTTTCATTCTTCGTCCTCAGTCCACTCTGCTAGATTAACGCAATCATTAAAATCAGCACAGCACTCGTCATAATCATAATTATTTTTTTGTTGTTCATTCGCAACAATAGAGTCTAAAAGCTCAAAACAATGATTAAACAAAGATTGATAATCTAGCTCCCTTCTTTTATTAATTATTCTTAGTAATGTTTCTCTGTCATAATTATTATATTTCATTGTACTGTATGTCCTTTCTGTAATTCAAAACTCATGATAGCTTCTATTTCTTCTTTGTCAAAGAAGCTTACCACCTTTTTACTATCGCACAAAATCTCAACGGCTTCATTGAAAGTCAGTACACGATTAGTCACATACCATGCGTATTGATTTAAAATAGTTTCAGCTTCATCAAACATTTTATTTTTTACACTAACCATTAATAACTCCCCTCGTAAATCCAATCATCTGGTTCTTCTGTGTCAAAGTCAGCTTCCTCGATTGTATCTACTTTAGTTGTATTAATATCATCAAGATAATCTTTGTAGCCATCATAGACAATGTGATCATCTGCCGTGTCATAGTCCATGTTCTTGAAGCCAGATCTGATATCCCACATTTTTTGTTCTGCTTCCTCTTTACTATCAGCAACAACTGTAAAATATTCTTTAACGAGTTCAGAAAATTCTATCTTGTATATCTTTTTACCTAGATCTTTTTTCTTAATATAAAGTTTACTCATATTTCCCCCTTTTCTTTCTTTATTTCATATAGTATTTCTTCAATAGCACCTAACATCGTAGGATTTTCATCTGGATATTGTTCCAGATTATATTGGTACATTTCAGTAGCCTTAGATAATAAATCTTCGAATTCAAAATATTTTTTATTCATGTTTACCCCTTTTAATTATCCATTCACAATCATCAGTATAAATTGCATCATATTCGTGTTGCACTTGATCCATCTCACAACCAAAACAAACAGCACCAAAACAACGACAACTATTGCAATCTTTGTTAGGTTTTACAAAGTCTAAATTTAGAAGAGTATAACCATTAATTTCCATCAAGACCCCCAATACTCTAGCTCATCTACTGTGGCATGCTCATACCAACCATCACACTCCGCTACACCCAACAAGAAAGCTTTCTTTTCAGCTTCAGTATCGAATGTGTAAGTCTTTTTAGTATATCCTTCTTCTGGTTTCTCGATACCTTTGACGGCTTCAGTTCCCCAGATCATAGTTATTTTTTCCATCATTCTCTCTTTCTTTAAAATTATTTCGAATCATAATCTGATTTTTATCCCATAGTCAATAGCATTTTATAACTTTTTTTAAAAAAATGATGATTATTACACAACAGTTTATTTACCCCTATTTTCTGCCAGATATCTTCTCTTATGTCCATCATTCTATCTTTCTGTATGCTGTCTGTGGTGGGATTACTTGCGTACCCACAAATTTCACGAGTTAATGCTAAGATTACATTGAAATCGCTACTTTAACTAGCTAGGTTTACCTCAGACATTTGCCCATACTTCCACTTCGCTATGCGTTACCCCTCAACTACAGAGTTGTTCCGCCACACAGACCATAACGAGTAATTAGTTCGTTATGTGCATATAGTATAAATTGCGAAAAAAAATTTTTATTCAAGTAAATATTTTAAAAAAAATTGATTTTTTTTCAAAGATACTACATATTGTGGTATTGAACGAACAGCATACTATATGTCGAGACGCAAACATTTAACACCACAACAAATAAAATTTGTAAATCTTTTGGTATACAACGAAGGACGCAAGACCGCTACGGATTGTGCTATCGAAGCGGGCTATGCGAAAGACAGAGCAAGAAGCACAGCATCTGAGCTTCAAAACTCAAACTATTATCCTCTCGTTGTACAAGAAATCACAAAACTTCGAAAAGAAATCAACGAAAAATATCGTGTGTCTTTTGAAACCCACATGCGTGACCTAGAACAGATTAAACAACAAGCGTTAGAAAATGGATCGTATGCAAGCGCTGTTCAAGCAGAAGTCGCACGCGGAAAGGCAGGCGGACTTTACATAGACCAGAAAATCATCAAGCACGGGAAGATAGACCAACTCACGCCAGATGAAGTACGCAAGGAGCTACAAGCGATAGCCGACCAGCTCAATCCAAAAATAGTGGAGGGAGAAGTGGTCGAGGAAGGCCCAATAGACCGCAAGCGTAAAAAAGCTAGGATTCGTTAATATATTTCTTTAACATATCGAGAACCCAAGGGTTATCTCTAAACACACCAATCATAAAATTAGACAACTGATTAGTGACAAGCTCTTCTGCATCATCTTCTTTCAAAGGGCCGTTTGCTTGGTTGAGACCACTAACGTAGACCGCGGCATGCATTATCTCATGAAATGTAGTGTTGCATCTTTCTTGCCCACACAAGTCATGTTGTATTAATATTTCTCCCGGTCGAGCACGATACTCCCCATAACTATCTGTCATGTCATCATTAATGAAATCAGGCCTAACATATTTAATTTTTATGTCCCTGTAACCAACTTTAACTTTAGTTGGATATCCTTTCATCTCAACCTCTGAGCCTTGAGACAACCTAGTTTTTTTAGCCATATTTTTATTCCTATAGAGTATTTCTGCCAGCTTCTTATTTCTAAAATACTAAATTACGCGCACGACTACAAGGAAACAGTTAAAAATTACCTCTGATTACCTCAACATTACCTCTATGAAGTAATTTTTTTGTTGTTATATATCAATAGTTTACTTTAATATTTCCTCTAGATTACCTCATTACCTCTAAAATTACATTTGTGATCTCAAAAATAGAAAGCTAGCGAAAATACTCTTACAGAGGTAATTTATTTCCTCCTCCCTTGTCCGTTGTACGTTTTCCTCGAATATCGCTTATTCGGTCGCTTCGCATGCCTTCCGGGTCGTCGTATACGTTTCTTGGTAACATGTTCATCATTGAAAAATTTGCTTTTTTTGGCCATTATTCTGCCACAATCTTCTCATGTATGTCGGCTAACTGGGAACGAAGCAGCTCAATCTCCGACGAACACCAGTCAGCCTCCAAGTATTGCGTTTGTTGAATACATATCGTAGCCAACAACGCAACAATAGCTATTTGTATGAACATTTTCCACGTCATTCCATCTCCTGTATCACAATAATCAACCTGTACTTCTCTTTCGCTCCAATAATAGCATTTGGCACCAAGTCTACCTTTTTGATGTCAAACTTCGTGTTTGGATTCGATCCAAAGCCCATAGGCACAGCCAGAGATACCCTAGCGTTGGCCCCCTCGGGGCTCTCACAAAACTTCTCTAGTCTAGCGACTAATTCTTTAGTTGTCCATCTTACCATAATATTTTTCGCACCTCTTTAACCATTTATATTTATAGTCATCCATCCGTTGACCCTCGATCGTGAACAATTGATACTCTAGCGCCCTTGACACCATAAGAATCACGCCCACTTCCATCTTAGTCCCAAACAACGCGTCATGTGCCATCGAATAAGCGGCCAGTTGGATGAAGTAATCTTCGATCCACTCCGCTTTTTTCGGCTTGTTCGTTTGTTTGAAATCCATAATCGCTGGCTTGCCGTTCCATACACCCACACAATCGGTCGTTCCACCATAGAACGTAGGATAATACAGAGCAACCTCTGTCCCCCAGAACTCGTCAATCGAAGGAAAGGCACGCTCAATAATAACTTTAGCCATGCGCTTGCCAATAACACCATCGTTAGTGGTGTCATCGTACCCTATTCCTCTGATGTGACATTCGAGGAACTTGTGGACTGCCGTTCCGACACTCGCGGCTTGATTCCGTATCGCCTCTGCCGCCTCTTCGCCAACTCTATTGCGCCACTTTTGTAGACTTTTTTCGTCTTCCTCTGACTTTGTGTTGGAGAGGATGGTCGTGACGGAGGGAAGAAGCTTGTTCTGACCTTCGTAATAACGCCTGCCATTAACTTTTTTGCGTCGAACTTCAGCATACGGGTATTTGTTTGTAATAAGGGAGTTAAGATTTTGAATGGCCATTCAACTTGAGTTTCTTTGCTTTCTGTCCAGCGAGATGTTCAATAGTCTTTGAGATAGACATTTCCATACCTAGTTGATCCGTAAGCGCTTCAGCTATGGCCACGAGCTCTTTGTATGTCTTTTTGTTTACAGAGACAGAACTGTACTTTCGAATGTCGGGCATCCTTTACCTTTCTATATGTTATTTTATTTCAAAATGCATGTCGGAGTCGAGCTGGGCCCATTGCCTGTTCTAGGCAAACCTCAAGTTCTTTAACCTGATCACGAAGCGCTTTGTTTTGTTGCTCTAAAAGATCAACTTTATTCTTTAAACTTGCCGCTTCCCCAGCCAGTACGAAACTATGCACTGGAAAATCATCCTCTAAAACCATGGAATCCTCCATATTTTGTTGTAATGTACCTCAACATATAGTAGATTGACGCAAACATGTCAATCAGAAAGGCACTTTATGCGTCAAGAACTAAAAAATAAAAGACCCTGCTACAAAGAAACCATCAAAGATCAAAACGGGATGCCTTATGTCATTACATTGTCGTTTTCTGAGGATCAAATCAAAGAGATTTGGATCAATGGTGGAGGCAAGTCTGGCACGGAACGCTTTGATATTCTTACAGAAATTGGACGTATTGTGTCTGTTGCCTTGCAACACGGAACCCCACTAGAGGAGCTCGCAGCTTGTGCAACGTATCATTCAAGTGGTGCACCATCTACTGTAGTTGGGTGTGTGTTTGATAGATTAAAAGAAATTAACTAGGATCTTCTGGTTCAAAATCAATAACAAACTCTGCATCTGGGTCTTCATCGTAGTGCCTGCGCACAGTCTCTTCTATGATTTCAGACACATGTAGAGGTATGTAAACGATCTTGCCATTGATGTGTTGCTTGTATCTAGACTTACACTTTGAACAATAGAACACATTCTTCTGCGTTCCAAAAGGCCTCATCATCGCTGTGTTCTGACACGAAGGACAGAGAGACACATAGATAATGTTATCGTCGGTCACGATCCTTTGGCATTGCCCCAGTTGTCCGCGATGACGCAGTCCACCTTGCTAGGTACGTTGAGTTTTATGCAATGCTCCATAACTTTAATAATCCTTTTCGCCTGTTCTTCACCTTCGATAGAGATGTTAAGTTCATCATGAACTTGTATGTGTGGTATGATACCATCTTGTTCGTACAAGTCCACCATTGCTTTCTTTGTTTGATCTGCCGCCGAACCTTGCAATAATTTGTTTAACGCTTTGTAAGTATATGCTTTTTTGTAACCATGTTCTCCAAGTGCCTCGATAGCTTCTTTTTCTGTTTTGTAAAAACCAGACACTCCCCATCTAATGGGAACGTAACCAAACGAACGACACCGTCGTCCGTAGACCGTAGTCACATAACCTTTGCTCTCCATCGCATTCATGGCTCGTTGTGATAGCTTTTTAACAAAAGGAACTTTGTCGTTGTACTCGTTGACCAAGGTCTCCGCTGTCTCATCATCGATACCAAGTTGACCTTTCAACTTCGCTCGACCCATGCCATAGAACAGACCAAGATTAATATTTTTTGCAACCTTACGCTCAATACCTGCCATGTCCGCAACCATGTCATGAAAATCTGCATCACCACCTTTGTACCCTTCAATAAATTCTTTCGTTTCCATACTAGGTCTTTTTGATTGATATGTGAAACCGTCTGCTATGTTTACTTTCTCTGCAAAGTGCACACACATTCTAGGTTCTTGTTGTGAGTAGTCAAAGCTTCCCCACTTCAGACCCTCCTCTGGTATAAACAAAGAACGTATCTTGTTCTTAATTTCTTCGTTACGAGCTGGGATCTGCTGTAGGTTTGGGTTGCTATAACTAAACCTGCCGGTCACTGTGCCTTTATTGTCACTACGCATTTGATGTATCTCAGAGTGTATGCGTCCTTTGTGTTGATGGCGCATAATACTGTCTATAAATGTAGTGTATGCTTTGTTAGACTCTCTGGCAGACACAATAAGTTTGGCAAGTTCCGATTCGTGTTTACTTAAAAAGTCTTTTGTAAAACTAGGTTTGCCTGTTGGAGTCATGTCGTATTTTATGTTTAAATTATCAAAGGCTTTGGCCACAGAGGCAGCTGCCCAAACGTTGACATCAACATTAGAAAGTTTTTTAATTTTGTGTAGCGCGGCCTGCTCGTCTCTAATCAATTCTTTCTTTGCATCCTCTGCCGCTTGTAAATCTACCCTCACACCCTGTGTTCTCATGTCAATCAAGCAAGGTTGTAACCTAGTTTCAAGGTCGTATATCTGCTGCAGGTTCTGCTCTTCTATTTCTTTTTGATTGTGAAAGAATAAATCGTACGTGAGCCGTGCATCTTGTTCCGCGTAATGTCCTACGTAGAGACTAGGTATCTTGTACATTTCTTTCTTTGGATCGATACCCTCACTCTTTGCATAGTCAATAAGCTCGTCTTCGTTCTTGGTTGTGCCTAATTTATCTTTAGCTAAACTATTCAAAGTAAACGAAAATCTATTTTCATCTATCAAAGCACTTGAAATCATTGTGTCATGTATAGTACCATTTACGGTTATGCCCATGTGTCGTAGCCAACCGATATCATAAGATGCATTGTGAAATATTTTTGGCATGTCACACGCCAATGTTTTCTTTATCCAAGGAATAACTTTGTCTGGATCTAGATTGTGTCCCTTTTGATGAGCTATTGGGTAGTATGCTTGCCAGTCTTTGGTAGCCAATGCAAACCCTGTGACATAACCATTACCCGTTGCCCAACCAGATCCATGAGTTAAAAGTTTTAAATCACATGTCTCTAAGTCGACTGCGAGGTATTTCTCTTGCGATAGATCTGGAAAATGTTCTTCTACCATCCACTCAGTCCACAGACTTGATTTCGTATTCTTCTCCATACTCGTCCTCCAAAATCATTAAAGCGAAATGTATTATCTTTCTAACGTCTTTTGCTTTTCCTTTCTCAGAGTGACGAGACACATACTTCACAATGTTGCCCTCTCTCCAACCTAACTTATTTTTTACAATGTAATCTGTAGGCTGTATGCTCAAGGCTCTGTAGTGAGCGCCATCGACTTGTATATCTCTCCATCCCATTATGCGACTTCCTTTCTTTGTTTGTATGCTTTGTGCACTTTATCAAAATCAAAACGAAACTGTCTGTTTGGTGACATGTAAATGTACATTCTCTTTTTAGCTCTCGTGCAAGCAACATAAAACATTCTGTTGACCGCATCTTTCTCAGCGTGATCTACACTATTGTATCTTTTGTGAAAAGGCATTTCCATGTTACCAACAACTACTGTGTTCTCGTCCTCTCCACCTTTCATACTGTGTATTGTGCAAAGTTTTATCTTAGGGTTTTTATCAAAAATATCAACACCTTGATCAATACAGTCCATGATATATTTCTTCTTCTTTGTCCACTCAGGATAACTAACGTTTCCAAAAGCCTCTTTCCAATTTACTGAAAAGTCTAATCCAAACGCCTGCTTTAAATCTTCAGCTTTGTATAACTGATCTGGGTCTAACGTCTCCCATTGTTTGGGTTTAAAGTTTTTTGGTTTGACTAATGTTCTGTATTGCAAAAGATCAGAGCGTGTAACATCTTTACCTTGTTGCAATCTGAAAAAACATTTTAACGCTGCTGTGATTCTAGCGCCAACAGGATAATGCACATAACCCTTGGCCGTGGTCTGTATAAACCAAACTGTTTGTCGTATTAAAAGTTCTTTTACCTCTTTCATGATTGGTGAGCCTGTCACCATGATAGTCCATGATTCGTTATCTTTTATTGGTATCTGTGAAAAACGATCTGTGTAATGTATTTCTCCTTCATGTTCATGTTTAGAATAATATTTTTTTTCTTGTCTATTTTTTATGCCAGAACTAATAAGTTCAGAAAACCAAATGTGTTGGTTAGTAAGTCTGTATGATTTTTCTAATACTTTTATTTTACAAATAGATTTGTAGGCATTCAAAAAATATTTAACCTCTCCACCATTCCAATCAAAGATAGCTTGATCATCGTCTCCTGCTAAATATAAATATTCAACTGTCCCTTTGTCCATGATCTTTTTAATAACTTGCCACTGACACCAAGAAGAGTCCTGTGCCTCATCTAGAAAGACAGCACGATATCGTTTGAAAGCATCGATCTCTAATGCATTAAGTATTTGATCAGTGAAGTCATGCAACTTGTTGTTTTCTTTGTACAAATCCCAACTTTTTATATATCTTTCTAGCCTGCTCCATTTGTAATTCCTTTCATTTAATTTAACAAACGCCTCTCTCAAAGTTATGTTCGCGACCCTGTATAAGTTGTAGACCTGCACCACAAAATTGTTATCCATGTCACCACCAAACTCTCTCTTTACATCTCCATCTTCTTTCTTGGCCCAAAAATCAAAATCATTATCATTGATCAGTCTGGACTCTCCACCTTTCATAAAACCATTGCACAGTCCGTGGATCGTTGCGAATGATTCGTAACCCTCCGTTTTTTTTGTAACGTTCAATCTGTTTCTAACTTCGTCAATACCTTTGTTGGTGAATGTTATGTAACAGATATCCTCTGGTTTAACACCCTCTTCTTTAATTAAGTGACTAACTTTTTTTATTAGTCTGTCTGTTTTTCCTGTCCCAGGTGGACCAAAAATTTTTTCAGCTTCTTTTATTTTTACACTCATAGTGGCTCCTCTTTAATAATCTCTTTTGGTTCAATCTCTGCCTCTTCTAGGTTTAGGTTTTCTTCTTTGATGGCCCATACAGCTTTAGTTTTGTTGTTTATGTTTATTCTTTTGCTGACTGCGCCAAGGCCCGGATTTGAATGCTCATTGCCCTCTTCATCAACAAGAGGCCTTTTTAAAAAATCCATTAACATTGAAGAGTCTTTTGCATTTTCTTTTATAGCTTTGGTAGATATCAAAGCGCTATATAAATCTGAAAATACGAAGTAGACTATTTTTTTGTCCGTGTCGTGCCACGAAGATCCTTGAAGCAAACTCTCTCGATTCTCTCCCTGCCCTGTCCCTAAAAACCACTCGTTGATAGATTCTTTTATTCTATCAAATCTTCCAACACCCTCTGGCAATTGAACATGGGTCATACGTTCTCTCATCTGAACACGCATCCAATCATCAAAGTTTGCTGCACCAAGCGCTGGAGGCTTGGCATCTAAAATAAGTCCGACTTTTTTTCTCCAGTTTTTTTCTTCAAATAAATCATCTGACTCCATTCTGGCCGAAACACCGCCTTCAAAAGTCACATAATAAAATATTGGCTCATCATATACTTTATCAATGGACGCTATTTCAGGATATCCATCTCCCTCTTCCATGTTTCGTTGCACACCAAACTTTCTTGACATGCAAGTAACCCTATCACAAAAACTGCTCATCGGTTCTTGCTTGCACAGGTAGTGATAATTAGAGTTGTCTGCCTCCTCTAATTCTACACTGTTGTCCAACACTTGTCTGTTCTGATGTTCCATGTGTCCTGTTACAGACGCATATATTCTGGATAGTTCAACCTCATTAAGAGGTGTGTCCACATGGTTTTGATTGATCTCTCTAAGCTCCATCAACCAATCCTCTTTGCTTTCTTCGTGCATTCTCTTTAGCATGACTGCACAATTAAATAAAAAATTATTTCGTCCTCCCTCACTGCACCCATTGAGAGCTATGCAGTTATTGCAAGGCGGACCCTTTGGAAATATTATGTCTGTCTGTACGTTTAAATCGTCTATCTTTGTAAGAGCTTTCTCTTCATACTCATTGTAAAACTCCTCTAAAGACAATATTTTTAGTTCACCATTGTTTAATTTTAATGCGTACCTTTGACAATTTTTTTCATTAAAATATGGAGCGTTTACATAGTTTCCTGTTTGCCCTCTAAGTAGTTTGTTTTGTTTTGGAAAAATTTCTGCATCCTTATAACCAAGCAAAGCGCTTGCCTGCTTCAACTTTTTTTGTAAATCCTTTGCTTTAACTGCATTCTTAAAAAAACAATATACATGAGCACCTCCACTCTTCGATCTGCAAACCACAAAAGGTAGTTGAGCTCTTGTTATGCTTTTAATTAAATTTGTGTGATTAAAATTTTTGTATGTGTCTATGTCTATGCAACCCCAATGACACTCTCCGTTGTGATTTACTGGCACCGTGCCTATGCTTTGTGTACCCTCTAAATGTGCTTGCCAGACTTTAATGTCCGTGGACAGTTGTTCGGTGTGACCCCAGCCCTGACCACCTTGTTCTTTACCTCGAACATCTTTTTCGTTCGATGGTTTAAAAACTCCGTAAGCTAGTTCATTACCCTTAAATATTTTGCCTATAAGAAATCTGTCTTGCATGAGTCACCACAAAAAGAAAGGGCGGCTGTTACACCGCCCTTTAAATTAAAAAGCGTCTGCTTTTTGTGTGACGTTGGCCTCTTCTTGATGCTCAACTTTCACTGAGTTTTTACTCACGCCAAGTGCAAAGTTCTTTGCAGTCTCGTACACGTTTGCGTCTTGCACAGGACCTACTTTAAATACGTCCCAACCAAACCACGTTCCTTTTGCATTGGACTGTGGTACAGTTCTAAGCCTGTACACATGACTGTACGATGGCGGTGTGAATTGACCGCTCTTACCTTGTAGGGTAAGACTCTTCATCATTGAGTTCCACTTCCTTGACACCTTTCTTTGAGTAGACTTCATTGTAATCAAAGCCTGCTCGAAGCCACCTTTACCATCTAATACTAATACAAAATGGTTCGCAGTCTCCTCTACTATATTACCGTTAGGCAATCTGTTTTGAAAGTTTGCGTCTCTTGGCGCTTGAGAGATGTCATAGTTGGCATCATGTATTGCAATGGGGGCACCACTGCCTTTTCCTCTTTCACCCCACTCGATATACTCTCTTTTATAAAAAGCTGGGACGACATCAATGCCTTCCTCGCCATCATAAAGTTTACCGCTTACGGTGTTGTAGATCATGCCAGACTCGGCACCCTCTACAAAAGAGTTGCTTGTTTTATTGCATTGCGGTGATAATTGGCTCAACACTTTTAAAAAAGGTAGAGCTAAATCATCTGGACTATTTGCATTTTCAAGTCCACTTATAGACTCAGCATCAGCTTGCACCAAGTCTAGGCTGACCGCCGGCATCAATTGTCCGTTGGCCTTTGTTTTTGTTACTTTGTTATTCATTATTTTTTCCTTGTAACTTTTGCTTGTCTGCCCACAAACGTTTTAAATGTCTCTTCCGGTGGCAGAGCCGCACCTTTCTGGTGCAGTTCCTTCAGAGTTGCTTTAAGAGTTTGAGATTCAACTTTTAAAGTTTGTTCAACCTCATACCCATTTGCGGTGGCTAACTTGGCAAATTCCAACGCCTTCCCGTCTTCGTTACGACCAAACCTAGCAGCTATTTCATTCTTAATAATATCTCCTAGATTGTTGTCACGAAGCCATTGATACGCCGTGGCACGTTGATCGTGATCCTTGGGTATCGATATTCCATAAAAATTTGTTACTTCAATAGAACTACCATCATTTAGTTTTAGTTGTGACAAGTTTTTTTCTTGCATCCATGCAGGTATCTTAACTTGTTTTAATTCTAAAACATTTTCTTGTTTAGTTTTGAGTAGGTCTTTTAATGCAGAAACCTCTGCCTCTGCGTCAACTAGCTGTTGACATAGATCTCCAATGGAGGTTGCATCGTCGTTGGAAACAGTCTCGATTTGATCCTGTTCAAAATTTATCTTGTTCATAATTATTCTCTTTCTGATATAGATTAACGTCTAAAGGATAGTACTTAGCAGATTCACGATCCCATTTCAACATCTTAAATTTCCCATAATTTATATCAGAAACTACAGCACCAGTAATAGCAAGGATAGCAGGATCACCCAAAAGAAGTAAATAATCTTCATCATTAAATTTCTCAAGTTTCTTTCTTAGCTCCCTCACTAATGCTCCACTACTATATACCAATTGTGCTCTTTCTGAAAATAAAAATTCTATGTTGCCAAAATGCAACGCTTTTGTAACATCCACTTTAGGCATACCTTTGGCTGTTCCGGGCGGTTCTTGCACGCAATAGATCGTCATACTTTTCTTTCTTGACTAATTTAGGTTCATACTTATTATAATGTTTTTAGAAAGCAAGACAATAATTATGAAATATAGGTTTAAGACCAAGCCCTACAAACATCAAATGAAGGCCTTGGATACTAGTTGGGATAAAAAAAATTTCGCTTTGTTCTGTGAGATGGGAACTGGTAAGTCTAAGATTTTATTAGATAATATCGCCATACTTTATGACAAAGGTAAAATTGATGCCGCACTTATTGTTGCACCGAAAGGTGTTTATAAGAACTGGGTAGAGCAAGAAATACCAAAACATATCCCTGATCACATACAGTGCAGAACGTTTTATTGGGTGGCTCCCAGTTCTAGAACACAAAACGATAAACAAATGTTATCACAACTTTACGATAAAACAAGAGACCCTTGTTTGACTTTCTTTGTAATAAATGTTGAAGCTTTCTCTACTAAACCCGGTATGGAAGAAGCTGAAAAATTTTTATGTGTTTATAAATCTTTAATGGCTGTGGACGAGAGCACGTCAATAAAAACTCCTAGAGCTCAAAGGACCATAAACATATCAGCCGTTGGCCGTTATGCAAGCTACAAAAGAATTATGACAGGAAGTCCTGTCACTAAAAGTCCTCTTGACTTGTATTCTCAATGTGGGTTTTTAGACTCTGAATTGTTGGGTCACGATTCTTTTTATACGTTTAAATTAAGATACGCTAACATGACAACTATTAATGTAAATGGACAGAGAGTAGAAATTGTCAGACCGAACGACAGTTATAAAAATCTTGATGAGCTGTCTGACATTGTGTCTGATTTTTCATACAGAATTTTGAAAGAGGATTGTTTAGATTTGCCAGACAAAGTGTATCAAAAACGCGTTGTTCAAATGACAGCAGAACAAAGAAAACTTTACAACTCCATGAAGTCCATAGCTCTTGCAGAGCTTAATGAAAAGGTTTGTTCTACCATGAATGTGCTGACTCAGATGTTACGATTACATCAGATAACGTGTGGTCATTTTAAAGCTGACGATGGCACAGTTACCGAAGTTAAAAGTAATAGAATGTCTGAGTTATTAAACGTCTTAGAGGAGTGTGAGGGCAAAGTTATTGTCTGGTCTAATTATGTTCAGGACATTGAAAATATCGCAAAAGAAATAGGCAAAAAGTTTGGCGAGGGTTCTTTCTGCACTTACTATGGAGAAACAAAACAGAAACATCGACAAAGCAACATAGATAAATTTCAAGACGAAGAGTCACCTACTAGGTTTTTTATTGGTAATCCTCAAACAGGGGGCTATGGGATTACTTTGACTGCAGCTAAAACTGTCGTATACTATTCTAATAGTTATGATCTAGAGAAGAGACTGCAGTCGGAGGACAGAGCACACAGAATAGGGCAAACAGACAAAGTAAATTATGTTGACATCATCTGTGAGGATTCTGTTGATGAAAAAATCGTAGCCGCTTTAAGACAAAAAATAGACATAGCTAATGAAATATTAGGCGAGGAGCTAAAAGAATGGCTATGATCAGGTTTGTCGGATAACCCTGGGCACACCAAGGGCAACATCACCATACATTATGCTATCTCTAAGTTATTAGAGGAGGGGTATAATGTGTATCAAAACACTGAGTATCATGGCCAGTTTGATTTAATTATAGAAAGTAGAAAAACTAAAAAACTTTTAAGAGTAGATGTTAAGTCTTTAAATTATATTAACAAAACCAAGACTAGAATTTCTGGTGCAACATTACGAGCCAATCAAAGAGATTATCCAGAGGAAGGCATTTTGTTTTTGATTGTAGACTCTGATGGTTGTATGTGGATACAAGGGCATATCAGTCAGTCGACACCAAGAGAGGAGCGATTGAAAGAATCTATGAAAAAACTAGGAATGTAATTATTCAATAATTTTTTTAATCTTGAGTCGGCCCATATCTTCATACACTTCTGCTTTTACTTCTTTGCATTGCATATATATTCCCTGCTGTTCTTCTCCGACGTTGCGGGAAATAATACGCTTCTGCTTGAGACAGTCGCTAAGTCCGTCAGTTGGCACCATCTCTACGGTCGAACCGTTTTGTATCATCAGTATTGCAAACACAACTTTAATGGTTTCCATTTGTTTTTGACTCCAAGTCTATTAAT
>Ga0209348_1000818_pt1 | contig 15651 bp, 21 predicted proteins | sample ETNvirenome_2_30_FD_184065 | JGI IMG/M metagenome (GOLD analysis project Ga0209348, IMG submission 184065) | Marine viral communities from the Pacific Ocean - ETNP_2_30 (SPAdes) (version 2) | ecosystem: Environmental > Aquatic > Marine > Oceanic | place: Pacific Ocean | collected 2013-06-22 | reverse complement strand
GAAATGGTGCTAATCTAACGGTTTGGGTTTGATCTACTGTTTGTGTTGCCATTATGCGACCCTCTCTAATTCTGACATCATATCATACATTCTGGCTGCACCCAAGTCCCTATCTCCACCACCAGCACCTCTTACGGCTTTAGCAGTTAATACGAACTCGCCATCAGATAATCTTGCTGGAACAGAATCACTTGTGCCAGTTCCAGGTCCGTTGACCTCTCCACCATTGGCAGCCATCATTCGTCCAATGCCTTGTTTTTCTCTTACTCTTCTAAAGTATTCTTTTCTCTGTTCTTCATTGTTTAAATCAAATTCTACACCGTCAACAATACCAACGCCTAATCTTGGTTTACCCTCTGGATAAGGTCTGTCACCTATAAAATTTTTAGTTCCTTTTTCTTCCTCATCTAAACCACCAAGTGCTAATGCACCGATACCACCAAGAAGTGCTGTTTTACCTAACGTACTTTCTGGAATTAGTTTACTAAAAAGAGATTGATTTTTAACTACGGGAACAGATTCAAATCCTTTTGTTTTATTTAATCCAAATCCACCAGTGGTTCCCCCACCTCTATTTACTGCACCAACTGGAGTTCTATCTGGAGGCAAAGCAGTATTAAAGGCTCCCGCTTTATCTGCCGCATACCCACCAATACCACCAAGTGCTGCTGAAAGTAAAGCATCCTCTGTATCTCCACCACCAGCAAGACTTCCGATACCACCACCAAGTGCTCCACCTAGCGCTGCATATCCAGGTCCAGCAATATACATGCCTATTGCACTACCAATTAATGGTGCTGCTTTCTTTAAATTTCTTGTGATATTTCTAAATATTCCCATATTAAATACTATACCATTTATGTTACAATTTTAACAGTACCATTATCGTTAAACAAAGAACCAGACTCCAGTCCCTCAGAACTTGTTGGCAGTTGTGTTAAAGTTATCTTAGTCCCTCTCAATTCACCAGGGTTTTGTAGTTGAGTTACCAACTGACTTAAACTTCTAACCATTTCATTAAAATATTGTACGTCATATTCATCTGGTGGCAATGAAAAATTTGGTGGTACAAGTTGTCTACTCATCTATCTCCATCCGCTCTTATGTCAACTCTCGGTGTACCTAGTCTCCAGTTAACTTTTTCAGTTGTGCTTTCTACTCTAAGTCCAAATGATCTTCCACGCAACCTTAAATGATTAAGCTCCGTGGTTGGTGTTACAGTGTTCGTTGACGTTTTTATAAAACCACCACCTGGACTACGTTGTGCTTTGAGAGAAAACACAGCTTTTTTGTCATCTGTATTTATGTCAGAGTCGCTATTATCAAAACTTACGTCAGGTATCATTCTTCTTAAAAAGACAAATTGATCTCCGTCTTGCACATCTATTGGACTTGACTCAATAAACGATGTAAATGCAGTTCCATCATCATCGTTTCCTTTTTCGTGATCATAAACTAAATTAGAGCTAGTTGCCTTTGGATATTGATACACACCTCTGTCAATCCAAGCTGTTCGAACCAAAGAACCTACATACCAAATTTTTTGATCGTAATTGTATACAACATATTTGTCATTCTCTCCTGTACCACCATTAGCAAGTGAATTGGTTTGTGATGGGTAAAACCAAAACACTTCTCCAAAAGCAGAGTTTACTCCTGCATAAACTTTATCAGACTGTGTTTCGTTGAAATCTTCAAAAACATGATCTCTCACAGTACATGGTATGACTTGCACACGACCATCATAAACATAAAATCTATCATAACCCATCCAAAATACTGAATCACCCACAGCTACAGCAGTATTAAATCCACGAACAGTTATATTACTAGCAAGTTGATTAATGCCAAAAGTAAATGGTGCTCCTATAAACTGCATACTGTGAACAGAGGTGTCTGTTAAAATAATTATCTCTCTTCTTGTTTTAACAGCAGTAACAATTTCTGATCCAGAACCAACTCTTAAATCACCTGCCGTATTCGTTGCAGTTGGTGTCCAAAAAAATGGATTTTCTTGTGAACTAAATCTAATTAATAATCTGTCTTGTGCAGTTGAACCAAGTGGATTAGCACCAAAACAAATAACATGACGATCTCTCTCAGATACAATAACTTTTCTAGATTTAGTTGGAGCAGCGTCTGATAACTCTATTAAATTTTGTGCTCTTGTAGATAGTCCGTTTGATTTATCCCAATAAAAAACAAAACTATCTCTTTCATTAAATATTAAATCCTCACCGAAATTATCTTGAGACCACAAACGTAAAGTGCCACCAGTCCCTGCCGTTTCAGATGAACCAAGTCCCCAGCCATCAGCACCCCATGTGCCAGCACCCCAACCATTTCCAGGTACAACAGTGTTTATTCCAATGTTAATTTGATATTCTGCATTTACTGATCCAGAACTAGACAAAGCTGCTGCTGCATTATCAGATAGTGTTATAGTATAAGTCGCTGTTGTAGGGACAGTTATAATTTCATGTTCACCATTAATTTGTGCATTAAGAGATGAGTTGCCTGTATTAGCATTGCTAAATGTTACAAAATCCCCTGCTTTTGCACCATGATTTTCATCATTAACAGTTACAGTTGTACTATTAGTTGCAGATATGAATGTTATAGCCATTTATTAATCACCTACTGTAACAGTTGATTCATCTGTTATTGATACAGTAACTGTTCCCAATGCACTTGTGCCAGATAAATTAGATGAGGCAGGTGGAGTATCTATAGTTACTGTTCCAACAGATGTAGTTCCTAGTATTCTTAAATTATTTTCTGGATTGGTTGATTTTACAAGGTATGCAGATTCTAATACCACTGTTCCGAGTCCACTAGTTCCAGCTACACCAGAGACTGCAAATTGTATAGTGTTTCCATTTATATCAAAAACAACTTCTCCATTAACAACTTTTCTCCTAATAGGAGTTATGTCGTTAAAAGTTTCTGACTCTTCAATATAAAATTTAATTTCTGTACCTAAACCAAGATATTTATTTCCCTCTAAATTTGCCCAAGCGTGTAAACTTCGAGAAGTTCCTAAAAAAGTGCTTGATGAATACTTTTCCCATCCTCCAATTTTTTCAGGAAACCCAAAACGGAAACGAACTTTGTCACAATCATTCCAACCACCTTTGTTTGAATAAGAGGTTGTTTCTTTATTTATTCCTGGTCTAAATTTTAAACTTGTTATTGGCATATGATATTTTAACCTAAGTTTCCAGCAATGACAATGCGTTCATTTACAGATTGTTGTTGTGGAACACTATGTGTAATCCAACATGGAAAAATTACTAATAACCCAGTTGTGGGAAAAATAGAAAAATCTGCTGTTGGAAATAGAAGAGGAGCGTCTTCTAAAGTTGATTGAACATAATAAACAAAACTCCAAGCATTTACTCCATGCTTATGTTCTTGGCATATATCACCTTTATTATAAATAGCAGCCCAACAATCCTTAACGTCAATTTTATTGTCTTTATCAACACTTTGATAAATTGTTTTGATCGCAAGATTACATACTTGTTTAAAAAGATAATAAGAATTAACATCTAAAGTTATGATTTGTGCTTTTGTAAATTGTTCTGCTGGAACATACATATTTGTAAAATCATCATGAGAAACATTTTTAGATACTTGAAGACTACTTAATTTTTTTATTTCTTGCACAAGGTTTTGATTTAATTCACTGTCATATATTTGAGTTGTTATTATATCAGCAAACTCTGTACATTTCATACTTTGAACTTCAATGTTGTTTTCTTTTCTAAAACTTTTCATTTTGGATATATTTCATGATAGTAATTTGAAAATGCTGTGATGTTAAATGAAATAGAAATTCTATCACCATCACTAGAGGAAACTGATACAGAATGTGGTAACCATGCTGGAAAGATTACCAATTGATCTTCTTCTGGGTATACATTATGCTCTGTCTCATTTATGTGTCCCTCTCGATGCACGTTGTCACCACCACCCCAGTATTCTTTCATCTGTGAGTAATTAGGATCACGCATAAATATGAGATTACCACTAAAACACTTGGGTAATTTCAAATAATATACACCAGACAACACACCACCAGGGTGTGTGTGGACGTGATTAAATGCACCTTTGGTGTTGATATTGATCCACAAATTAATGATCTTCAACCTATATTCATTAAATCCAAATTCATCAGCAGCAGCATATGCTCGTTCCATAATAGCGTCTCTAATCTCTTTCAATGGATTGTTATCCATGACAATATCAATAAAATCATTTGATTGCCACCCACCATGATTAGATTGTTTACGACCAGTAGGATCTTCTGATTTCACAAAATATACAAAATCCGTCAGAGATTGTCTGTCTATACCTACATTATTAAATTTCCAAACTGGTGTTGGAAATATCAATTCAGTCTTCATTGTTTATTTCTTATTTTTTTTAATTTTGCTATAGGATTCCTAAAAAAAGGTATAGTTGTAAATCTTGATTTGTCAGTTTCTAGATGTTGATGTAAAACTATTCTTGCATCTGTTAAAGGTACAACGTGTATAAAGGGTGTTCCTGCTTCAAACAAAACACGAAATGGCTCTTTTCTTAAAATAAAATTAGCATTAGTTGAATGAGTATATTTAAAGTCTATTATACCATTTACTGCTTGCAGTTGAGGAAATCTAGTATTCCAAAAAGTATTTGTAAAGAACATATTACAAGATTGTTTAGTCTTAATATGCCAAGGACTATTTAACTTGTGCATGGTAAAATACTCTGACTGTGTTCCTAACACATTGTCTGGATCCCAATGGACTAAACTTTTTTCTGTACCAACTTTTACATCAAAAAAAATTTCTCCTTCGTTTGTCGTATCTATTAAAAAATCTGTCCATAAAGGTATAATAAAACCTTGCTTATATAAATCTGTTATTCCCGTACAATGTTTAAAACTGGTTTTAACATTTGGAGAAGAAACAATATCATCTAATTGTTTTGAGCTTGGAATTTTTTTAAACCAAGATGGAATGACATCTTTAGCGTATTTAATAGGAAACAACTCAAATAAAGTTTCTTGTGTACAAAAACAATCTAAATGTATTTCAGGTTTTTTGTTAAATAGACTAATCACCAGAAACAACAATCTCTTTTGTTTTTTTCTGAGACATTGGTTTAGGTTCAATAATTTTTGGTATTGGATTTACCATGTCATGTTTATAGCTAGGATTTACATCATGTCCCCAATAATTTATGTTTATAGTTACTCTAAATGGAACATTTGTTGGTGATGTGCTTGCGTGTAGTTTAGTAGGATCAAAAAACAACAAACGATTAGCTTTTGATTCTATCTCTGTGCCACACTCCATAATTGTCGGAGCATCACAGTCTTGTAAATAAAACAATGCTCCGTTATGAGGAAAATGTGCATCTTGGTGCATTGCGTGTTGCTCTACTTTACCAGACTGACTTTTAAAATACATATTGGCTTTTATTCTATGCAGTCCCCATATATTCATTTTTGAAGTTAAATTTAAAAAAGGTGCTAAATAATCTATATTTTTCCATTGATCATTGTACGGATCATATGCGTGAAACATTAAAGTTGCAAAATACATATCATCATTTTTGTGATCATTACTATTTATTCTACCCGACAGTCTCCAAGGAAAATGCCCATTAGGACCTAACATATTTGCTAATTCCCCAAATTCATTTAGAGGTAAAAAATTATCATATATTACATAAGTCATATCTTTTCCTTTATCTAAAAAGAGGACCTAGCCACCAACAAACTAGACTATATCTAATTCCTTTAGTAACTGGTGTCACTCCATGTTTAATATAAGATGGAAAGAATATCACTGTGCCTTGTGCAAGTGAATCTTCTTCCTTAAATTTTTCTGAATCATCTGGAAACTGAAAACGCCCACCTTCATAATATTCTGGAGAAGTAAGTTGTAAAGACATTGACAATTTTCTAACAACACCATCTGATGGAACTTCATCGTATACTCCATCTATATGAGGTTTGTAAAACCCTTGATTTTTTTCATCATATTTTGTTACTTGTAAAGCTTCAGGATTAATTAAATCAAAACCATAAAACTGTTGATTTACTTGTCTTACTAGCTCTATTATGGGTTGATAAACTTCAAAATGTTGAACAAAACTATTTATCCAAAATGTTTCACTTCTTCTAACATTATGATCAACACCACCTTTATCACCAAAACCAATTTGTGATTCTTGAAAATGTGGTTTTGCTAATTCCACTATAAGGTTACATATTTCAGGTTTTATAGCATTTTTTGCTATAATTATATTTCTTTTCATTTTTTGATACCTTTTTAATTTTTTGATGGTGCATACAACCCACCTCTTTTATCATAAGCATATTCTTTGTTTTTTCCATCTTTTTCAACATAATGTAGAAACACTTGAGAATGCCAATCATATTTTAAATCGTTTCTCCAATGTTCTTGTTCACAACCTTTGTAAATAACACCCTCTCCAGGCATTGTTTTAAAACTTTTTCCATCCACAAAAATTTCCCAAGAACAAGACTTTTCAGATGCTCCCAAAGTTAAGGTTACACTCACTTCACAAGATGGTCTATCTTTGTGAGGAGGACAACACTGACCTTTGTAATATGTTCTCCAAAAAGAGTATGTTGGTATTAATTCTTTTCCGTATGCTTTTTCTACTGTTGGTTGAATATACGAAAGCAAACTTTCCATTGGAATGTCATAAGGCAGTTGTGATGATCCACCAAAAGGTATGCCTTGATTTTCTGGCACTTTGCCTATTAATGGCTCTACTTGTTTTACATGATGCAAAAGATAATTGGTTGTAAAAGGATCTATGAACTTAATAACAGTGTTAATATTAGGGTTTGTCATTTTTTTATAGTAATTTTCTCTATCTTTAAATTTAAGTTTGTAAAGATATTCATCCTTATAATAACCTAATTTTCTTAAATGAAAAGAAGATTTTTGAAGAGTAGAAAGTCTCTGAACAAACACAGTTCCGTGATGTTTTGTTTTATTGCCTATAACGCCATTACTCATGTCTTGGTAAGGGTGAGATGTCATAAAATATACATCTTTATTTTTTAATAAGCCATTAGATATAGATTCATTTAAATCCCCAAATTTATCACTATATGTTTTTACATCTAAATCAAAAGTGAAATCTATTATAACAATAACATCTAAATTACTATCTATTAATTCTGTGGCTTTTTTCAAGAAAATAGCATCATCATTATCATACTTAAATATGACTGGTACTCGTTCCTTTTCCCATTCTTGTTTTGCATATGGGCATTTTGGAACATTGTTATGTTCTAAATTAGGTTTTGATAAACTTTCAGTAAGTTCTTTAAGTTCTTTTAAAACCTCGGCTTCTAAGTCTATGACCAAGGAAAACTTGCAGTAAAGTTACCCTCAGAATCTGTCGTTCCTTGAGCTGTGGCTCCTGCTACATTTTCTAAAAACTCAATCTCATTATTCATATGACCTTTAATGTCTTCTAATGTTGTAGCATTTAATCTAGATTCAATCCAACTTACAACATTAGCTTGACTAACACCTGAGTATGCAGTGAAACTATCTGCTAACCCACTTGTGTTCATGTCAAGATCTACAAAATGATCTGTTGATATTGAACTATCACTTCCAGATACTGCCCTTAACGTGCCTTCAACTCTTGCTATGACATTACTATAAGTTTTGCCACCCGTTGTTATATTTTTAGTGTAAACTTTTTCTACTGTCCATGAAAATGAATTTGCCATTTAGTCTCCTTATGATTGTACTGTTCCGTTTACTGTTCCATTATTTTGAAAAGTTAATGATATTGGACTCGCTCTTTCAACTGCTAATCCAGCAGCACCAGTGCTTCCTGTTGAACCAGCAGCAGAGGCACTTGATGTTGAGTCTGTTCCTGCTGAACCAGCTTGACCTGCTGAACCAGCTTGACCAAAGCCTCCTCCAGCTCCACCATTACCTCCAGCACCACCATCTCCAGCTTGTCCAGTTGACCCAGAGGCACCACTTGCTCCAGCATCTCCTCCTGGTTGATTATTGAAACCTCTGCCTAAACCTCCAGCACCTCCAGCACCACCTGAGTGACCAGTAACTTGAGTTTGTTGTTGTTGAGGAAAGGTTCTATATATTTGATGAAACCTTTGATAATTAGGTGTGTTATTAGAATCAGTAAATTGATCTTGAAAAGGACCTCTACGATAAGTGTATTGACCTTGAGTCGTTGCTGTTGCTTGTGGGATAGGTGAAAAGTTAAGACTTCCCCAACGATAATAAGAAAATTGATAGGTATTGCTAGTGTATACATTTGAAACTAAATAACCTGGAGCAGACCTTTGCCATCTTGGACCCTCTTGACCAGTTGTCTGTTGTTGTTGAGAGAGGTCACCACCTTTTCCACCTCCACCTCCACCAGAGCCACCTCCACCTCCAGCGTGAATACTGCCGTTGTTAATAATAGTACAATCTGATGCGACCTTAATAGCATCTCCACCAGCCGATCCTGCTGCTCCATCACCACCAGCACCACCACTTCCAGCCGATCCAGCCGATCCACCTGCACCACCTGCTCCCATGATAACACCATTGTTAGTTATGGTAATTGTTCCAGCACCACCTGCGTCAACTTCTAATGCAAACTCTGCTGTGTTGTTTGTTCCTAAAGTTATATCTGATGGAATAATGACATTTTTTGGATAGTTTACATCATAGTCATCACCAAATAATGTAGAAACATTTTGATCTGTCGCACTCGTAGCACCTAGACCAGCTGTAGTATAAGTAAAAGTAAATCCTTTTCCTTGATCATAGAAGTCACTGACATCAAGAGCTCCCGAAGTAGCAATAGCAGCAGCATCATTAGTGGCTTGATTATCTCCAGCTTTCTTTAAAATATTAGAACCACCTCGGTAAAGATCACCTAATCCAATTGGAGCTTGACTGCCACTACCGATAAATTCAGTTCTTAAAGCAGAAAAAGATAAAGATTGTCCAGAACTTGGTAACGCCACTAATTAACCTCCGTTGTTAATTTGTTGTTTAAGTTGTGTTACTTCTTGTTTTAATTCTTTTACTGCCTCTATTAATACAGCAGTCATCTTAGAATAGTCAACTGACTTTGTACCCATTTCATCATCGGCAGTCAAAACAACTTCTGGTAAGATTGGTTCTACTTGTTGAGCTATCACACCCATCTGTGTTTTAGCATCTTCAACATCATTTCTTTTGTAAGTTACACCTTGTAATTGCATGACTTTTTCAAGACCATCAGTAATTGGTTGTATGTCTTCTTTAAGTCTCTCATCGGAGAAAGCAGTTACATCGTTGTTAAAAGTAGCGGCTCCAGCAGCAGACATATCAATCGTTAAAGCCGTAATTCCAGATCCACCGTCATTGCCTTTTATTTTAAAATCTTTATCAGAAACTTTTGTTTCTATTTCAAAGTCACTACTAGCATTATTTAAAGTAGCTATCTCTGTTCCACCATCTTTAAAAGATATGTTTGCACCATCTGCATCAAGAATTATGTCTCCAGCAGAATCAAATGTCATATCTCCAGAGTTTGTCTTTACTGTGCTAACATTTACAGATCCACCAGATAAATCTAAATCTATAAAAGCATCCACGACAGCAGCACCAGAACCTGCACCATCAAGATAAACAACCTTTGTATCGCCAGGTCCTATGGTTACGTTTGCACCAGAACCTTGTGATATAATTATATTTTGTGACCCACTTGTAGCGTTCTCAATCATGTGAACTCTTTTTAAAGTGTTTGGACCTATGGTTATTGTACACGCAGAATCTAATGTACCAGTATATTTAATATACATGGCTCTTCCCTCATCTGCCGATCCATCTGCTACAGTCGTAGTATGTGTATCAGCATTTGTTGTTATGGCTTCAGTTCCAAAACCTAATGCTTCACCTATAAGTTCTAAATTAGTGTTTGTGGATGTACCCCAAGTTCCAGACTCATCGCCTGTTGCTATTTCTTTCAGTCTTAAGTTATTTACATATGTTGCCATTATGCTGCCTTCTCTATCCAATTAGCCACTTGCGTGGGTTTGATTATGTCGTAAACTTGCTCTTCACCAGTAGAGCCAGTTGCACTAACTCCTGTTAATAATATCACAGTATCACCTAGTATGTCTAGTGTTCCTAAACCAGTTGTTCCAGATAATCCTGTTCCAGTTAAAGAAATAGTTAATAATAGATCTACTCCCTCATCTCCAATAGAATTTGTAGCCGATACACCAGTTGGTATGACTGTGCCATTTCCAATGAGATTTACAGTAGAATTAAAAGTACGAGCAGTCCAACCCATTCCTGCGTGGACAGTACAATAATAATATAATGTGGGCGAATCATCTTGTACTGTGATTTCTGTGTAAGCTCCAGCTTGTCCAGGTGTTCCTATTGCCGTTACACCAGTGGTATACTGTGTTCCACCTCCATGAGTTCCATTAGCAGTTGTAGAAAATCTTAAAGGGTGTCCAGCGTTACTGCTATCGCTTTGATCAAATCTATATGTTTTACCCTCTTCAAGACTTAAAGTAACATTTTCCGTTGCCGTAAATCCATCAATAGCATATTTATTTGAAGAGCCACTATTATAAGCAGGGTGGTCAGAAGGATTGCCTCCAACAACTGTGACTGTAATTATTATATCTGTGCCAGTTCCACTGCCATCTGTCCCAGCACCAGTTCTTGTATCGCCAAGTAAAGACTCACAAGAAACACCACTTGGAAAGACATTAGCTCCAGCTAGTACTGCTTCATCACCTATATTAACACTTCCAGTTAATCCAGTTTCAACAACTTTTGCTCCACCAGCTCCTAAAGCATCTCCAATGCCACCAGTGCCTACAACCCCCGTGGCGTTAACTTCAATAGAAGGTATCACTGTAGTTGTTCCAACTGCTCCAACACTATTTGACCCCCAAGAACCTATCGCATTACCAGAGCCTACTAATGTTGTATTGCCTACGGCCCCAGTTCCAGTTGATCCAGTTACAGAAAAATTAGCAGCACCAATAATTGTTAAGTTACCAACTGCTCCAGTTCCAACAACTGTTGTAGGAGAAACTACTGTTTGTCCAGCAGCTTCTTCATTACCAAGTGCAGAAGTCAGTCCAAATCCCGTTACAGAAAAACTAAGATTTGCAACGATTGTAGGACCTTCAGTACCTAGTCCAGCCGTTCCTTGTAGACCAGTTACTTGTACTTTTGAATCACCATCAGGTACTACATTACCTAAATTAGAACTTATTTGTGATTGAGTTACAGCTACTGCAACATTTGTAAAAGCAGTTTCGTTACCAAGTGCAGAAGTAGCACCAGAACCAGTAACTGCAACAGATATAGGTATATTAATATCAGTAGTAGGATCAAAATCAAGCGTAGTTGTTGCGTTGACTCCAGTCAAAGACACTGAGCCAGTTCCAGTAACAGTAACGCCACCTACACTTGCAGTTAACCCAAAGCCATTATCAACTACACCAAAGGCTGTGCTTACACGACCACCCCAGTGATTTTGATTCCATCCACCTTCACCCCAACCTAAGAAAATAGGAAGGGGAGCAGCTGAGTGAACGGCTGGTATAGTACCTAAAGAAGCAGTTAAGCCAGTTCCAGTAACGCTTACAGTTACATTCTCAAAACCACCCCACTCGTTGTTACCCCAAGTGCCTTGTCCCCAACCGAGGCTAGACATTTAAAGCTCCTATGCTATACGAATGATAGCGTTTGAAGCATCAGCAGTTGGAAATTGTATTGTAAAAGTTCCAGCAGTAGATGATTTATTGGATGAAAAATCTAATACAGCAACTGCTTTATTACTAGCAGAGCTATTGTAAATTAAAGCTCCCATTGCAGTAATTGTTGCCGTAGTAAAACTTAAATCATTAAAGTCTGTAAATGCAGTTGTACCAGAAGTAGTTGGATCTACTCTTGTTAAAGAACCACCACCAGTTGCATATGTACCACTTGAAGCAACTTCACCAGTTGTCACAAATGCAGTTGTTGTTGCTCCTAATGTTGCAGTTGTTGATGATTTACCACCACTTCCTTCTGCATATAGTGCTAGTTTAAAAGTGCCACCACCTGAATTTTTAAAATTGTGTACACCTTCTAGTAACTCTTTCTTGAAGGAAGTACACATTGCTTGTGCTATAGCCATATTAGAGTCTCCTTATATATTCAGCCATTTCCTTGTGACCACTTGATCCCAAGGCTTGGATAATTGTAGCACGCTCTTCCTTTCTTGCCAAGAGTATATAATGATGAATTATTCCTTTAAGCTGCTCTTTAAATAATTTTGCTTGTTCTTTTAAATGTGGTGGAGCGTCTTCTGATACACTTGCAATTTTGTCAACGGCTAAGTCTGCTATTTGTTCATTGCTTAATCCCCCTTGTTCTGAAGTTTTTACAACCACACTTCCTAATTGTGATACATTAACATTAAACACATTTACTCCTCACACATGATATTAAAAGAATATGTAATTCTTAATTTGTTACTTTTTTTCTTAGTTAATTTTACTCCATGATCTAATCCAGATGGAAATATAATTAAATCACTTTCTTTTACTTGAGGAACAAATTCCTCTTTATACAACAAATCATTTGTTTGATTTAAATCAATATCTGGATTAGCTATCAAAGAACATCTCCATTGAGGTATTGGATTTTTAAAAGATAATTTGCCATGATTTTCTTCGTCAAACGACACAAAGTAAACTCCACTAAGTAAAGAAGGTAAATGATTATGAAACTCTTGCCATTGAAATTCTTTATATGCGTTAAGCCAACTTTGCATTTTGAGGTTTTTTGTAGAATAATTTAATTTTTGTATTACTTGTTTGATTGGCTCACTAACCATTTGATCGAGTATACGTTCCTCTTTTTCAAAAAGATTTTTGTTTTTAAAAGATGTCCAAACATTACAATTCCAAAAATCAGAATCAAATTTACTGTCATCAAGATATGCTTCTACTTTATCATATATAATTTTGTTTAATTGTGAGGTGTTCCCACCAATTGAAACTTTATGAATCCAAGGAGAGAATATACTTTGCATTACTTTTCTTCCTCCTCATAAGTTATTCCTGGTATGTCTTCTCTTCCAATTATATTCGGAACTGCATCCAATGGCTCTGGAGGTTCAAGTTTTGATTTTTTTGTTATTAACATTTCACCTTGTGTTGTTGTAGATACCAAAGGATCTTCAAGTCTATGGTATCCATATAGCTTTTGATCATCTGATACATTAGTGTCTAATAATGATGAATTGTGAGCTATGTGAATTTTTATACCCTTTGTGGTTGCTATTGCTAACCAAAACTCACAACAGGCTCTTCCAGCCTCTGCAAAATTAATTGCTTTGTGTGTAAAGTCAATTCCATATAAGTGCATCTCTGAAACTTCTTGTGATATTGCGTATGCAAAAGCATAAGCCACGGTGTTATTTAAATAAGCGTATTTAGTTTTTTGTAATACTTCTTGTAATGGATATTCAACAACATCTGGGCATCTTTCATCTAAACAACAAGAAAAAATAGGTATACCGATTTTTGCTTTTAATCTATCAGCCATTACATTAGTTTGTTTTCCAGCATTAGGTGTATCAAGAAATCGTGAGGGTGGATCCATCATAAAACATTTATCGTGATAAATAACTCCAGACATGGAGTTTATCGCCCAAACTTCATCAAATTTTTCGCTTCTAATTTTTGCTAATATGTATTCGCTAAAGCTATTACCCAGCCCGACAATAGCAACACTTTTGTTTTTCATCAACTCTTCGCTTGTCTTACCTGTCCGTCTCTATAAGAGTCTGAGTAATTTCTACCTTCTGCAAAATTCTTCAAACGACTTAATGTTTCTGTATACCGCGTATTATATAATTGAATCAAGTCATTTTCGCCTTTCATAAAAGTATACGCTTCTACAAGACAAGCATATAAAAGTGTATCTGGTGCATTTGTGCTAATCCATGTTGTTCCAGTATCATCTGTGGTAAGAGAAGCTGGTCTGTAATAATAGTGTAGCTCTACTGCCAAATCTGCATTTGGTGTCGGAGCAACAATAAAATTGTCTACATCAAATTGTGCATAGTAAATTGGTTCTCCAGTTGTGGCTGGATTAACAGTGTATTCTTGAATAAAGTTTACGTCTTTCTGTAATAAAAAAACATTTTCACTGCTAGTATTAACATAAGATAAAGAATGTGCTGCTAAATAATCAGAAGGCTTTTGCAAAAATTTATTACCAGATGTCATAGAACCAGTAACATTTTTTCTGAAATAATCTAAATCAACAGATTTAAATATTCTTTCTTCTGCATTTTTTATAATAAAATCTAACTCTGCTACAAAAGTTGATTCATCGTTTTCTGTCCAATCTTGTATAGATTGTTTTAATGTGGTTAATGTAAAACTCATGATGTACTCACCGTCACTTCTCCGAGGCTAGATGTAACCTCAAAGCTTGTTAATTTTTTACCTATTATACCATCTCCAGCGTTTGTGTACACCACAAATGCAGTTAAGTCCGTATCTTGATTAGGTCTAGGCTCATATAATGCTGTAGGATCTGGGCCTGGATAGTTAGGTTCTAACTGTGGGTGTTTAGGTTCGTACTCGTCTGGACCTACTTTTAAACCGTTCCATTCTTTTATCATATCACGAAGACGATAGCGAAACCCAGATCTGTCTGAATATCCATATGCTCTTCTGCCACTTGCATATCTAGCCATTAGTACCTCAAGTATGATATATTCGGTGTTAACTTAAGTGGTGTACTGTTTGCATCTTCTGACATGGCTCTTTGAAACTCTTCTTCATAAATACTTTTTAATATTTGTATTCTTTCTGGTGCTTTCTTTACAGAAATATAATATGCAAGTCCAGCCGCCATGCATGGTAAAAATCTAAAAGGTGCGTCTGTTGTATTAACTAAACTATCTGCATCTTGTATTCTTCTTACATAGTAGTAAACCAACGTATATGATTTATCTGGAGTTGACCATAATGTAATTGTAGGAGTGGTTTGTCTATCAAAAAAATATTGACTTGGTTGTCCACTATTATCTTTGTTTGGTATTCTTAAATATTCACCACGACTCATTTGTGTAAGAGTAAAATCTGTGCCAGAACTGTTTCTCAATACAACTTCTAGTAGATCAACAAACTCACTAGACAAAGTATATGTAGCTGTACCAGATGTAACTGCTTTTGTCTCTTGTGTTACAGTCCATAAATTAAGTCCTCTGTTTGCCCAGTCAGCAAACATAAGATTTAAAGATCGTCTTGCAGTTCTAGCATCATAGCCAGTTCTCATCTCCAAGCCACATCTTTCGTATGCCTCTTCGATAAGTTCTGCTACATCTAAATCAAAATCTCTTGAGCTTGAAGTTGCCATTACTTCTTCTTTCTTCTTAATGCTTTTACTCTTCTAGGAGCGCCTGCTGGTTGACCTAGACGATTCTTTTGTCTTATTCTACTTCTTTTTTCTGTTGCTGTCATCTCCTTAGTAGTCTTCGGAGTTTTTGAACTAATTCTTTTACTCGGTCTACAATAAGGCGTACCCCTCTTCTCACCTTTTTGACGACCACATTTTTTGCCCG
>Ga0209348_1000817_pt1 | contig 15655 bp, 14 predicted proteins | sample ETNvirenome_2_30_FD_184065 | JGI IMG/M metagenome (GOLD analysis project Ga0209348, IMG submission 184065) | Marine viral communities from the Pacific Ocean - ETNP_2_30 (SPAdes) (version 2) | ecosystem: Environmental > Aquatic > Marine > Oceanic | place: Pacific Ocean | collected 2013-06-22 | reverse complement strand
TCACGTTATTGCAAAAAACGTTTAGATATAACAACAGTATTAGTGAGGTAGCGGGGCGCTTTGTAATGCAAAACCCTGAACAATATAAAAAGCACATCACCACACATACGCAAGTAAGCACCCCTCAAGTTGTTTTGCTTGACGATTTACACCAAGGTAAAAAGTCAGTAGCACTAAAAGTGCAGCAAACTATAGCCACAATTAATAAAAATAATAACACAGCCAGTATTGCCGTATTGAGCCGCTATCGGTTTATGCTTAATGAGGTAGAGCAGCACTTAGCAGGTAACAACTTTGCTAACCCACTGCATTTTTGGACACTGCATGGCTCAAAAGGACTCGAGGCTGATTACTGTATTATTATAGGTTTTGAGCAGGGAAAGTTAGGTTTTCCAAGCAATAACCCTGGTAATTTACTTGTTGAGGCATTATTGCCCGCATCAGATACCTTTAATCATTCAGAGGAGCGACGTTTATTGTACGTAGGGATCACGCGCGCTAAGCATAAAAGCTATTTAATTGCTCCGCCATCTGCGTGTTCTGAATTTATTAGCGAGCTAATAAACGATAATTACCCTATTGATATAGCCTCTAATTTGTTTGTAAAACAGAGTAAGCACAATAAGTAAGGTTAATGATTAAATGTAAGAGTATTGGCTGCGTAAAACGCACATCGCGCTTTTGTAACTAGCTTTATACACTAATGCCATGTGTCGCAAACATTGACGATTTACATTTACTATTTAGCCTGCCATTACATGCTGTTAAACTTAACGCCTATTTAGATCATTTTTGAGAGCGTTATGCGTACCCGTGCTTTTTTTACTAAGCGAGTGAGCTTTATATTCGTTTTATTTACTTTATTTTCATTTAAAGGGGCTGCCCAGCAGCAAGATCAAACCCTTATTTTAGCCGGTAGTACCATTAATAGTTGCAGTGCTAATACGGCGCAAAGTTGCAATACGCAAAATAACTCAAAGTTACAAAGTGTGTTTAAAGTAACCAATGCTAACCTTGAGCAAATAAATTTAAATTGGCCCACTAACAATTCAAATAACCAAGCAAATGTTTTAAATACCTTACGTGCGCTTAGTAGCAAAAATGCACACGCAGTCTCTAAAAGTGAGCTGCTTTGGCAATGGCGAGATATAAACAACGAGCAACTCAATAGCCTAACAAAGCAAGAGTTTAACTTTGTGTTTGATATGCTTGAACAACCTCATGCAAACACCACCCCAAAAGCTGAGCCACCAAGCAACGACATATTGCAATTTATAGCGGGCAGCTTAAAGGTTGCTAACCCAACACCCACCTTATTAATTATTAGCGCAGCCCAGCGCGACCCATACGCACAGGTAGAGGCGCTTAAAGCGCTTTTACCAAAAGGTGTAACCAGCCAATGGTTGCCGCTTACAACAGCACTTGCTAAAGCAATTACTAACAATACCTGTAGTGATTTACCGGCGCTGCGTCACTCACAAATGAACCTGTATAATCGCAGTAATGTATACCCTGAGCTCATAAAGGCTGAGCAAACACTTTGTAATAATGGGGTTGAGGCGTTAGTTAACTTAATAAACACCAGTACCGGTGTTTTATTTAGCGACGGCAAGGCTAAAAATGCTTTAAAAGCACTGTATGATGAAAATAATACTGCCTACCCTTGGACTAACGCGCTTAAAACTCGCCCAGTTATTGTAGGGCTAGGTGCAGGAAGCAAAATACAAAGTGAAAACGTCTATCTCTCACAGCACCAAAGCGAAGCGGTATTAAAAGAAAAGCTTGCTCCACAGGCTACTGCACTTAACGGGTTAAACACGTTTACCTATGGCCCACTGAGCACCCGCTTTAGTGAGCAAAATCAAACGTTAAACCTAGCGGGTACATTAAATACCGCAAAGCAAAAAAACGGTGATATTAAGCACGGTTTTGGTATTGATGAAAACACAGCCCTCGTTGTTATTAAATCCAACAAAGGAAATTTAATGACCGTAATAGGGCAAAGTGGCGTTGCGTATTTAAGTACGCAGCAAAAAGCAAGTAGCTATAACTACTCGTACTGGCCTGCTCGCAGTGTAATAGATATTACTAATACCGGGTTTGAACTTAGCGAGCGCACCATTAGCCAAGCATTAGCGCCTGTTAAAATACCGCCTTTACCGGTGCAGCGTTTTGCCAATATTTTAACCGATTCAAAACTACGCTCGCTTACGCAAGCTATGTGCCTAAGCCAAGAGCAAAGTGCGGTAGGGCAACAAGATGACCTTTTAATAAATTTAACTGCCACAAAAAATACGGATTATTACCGCATTAATACCCAGCCGTATGGTTGCGCATTAAGTAATTTGTCACTGAATGTAGAGCGCTTTTAACCTTAAGCGCTAGTACTAAATATACTTAATAACCCGATACAAAGGTTTATGTTTATTTTAATGGGCTATAAAATAGCGCCCAAGTAATTTATACCTATTCGCTTAATTTAGTGGTTACGTTTTGCGAATAGGCATTAACCAAGCAGATTTTACAAAGAGCAATTTATGAATAACGAGCACGACATAATCGACAACCTAGCAGAGCTAGAGAACTTTTTAGTAATGGTAGAAAACGGCGGCTTAGGCTTAAAAGGTGTATCGGGTGTAGGTATGGCTACAAGCAATAAAGACGGCAGCCATTTTGTTGCAGTATTTGACGACAAACAACAGTTATTACTGGCGCGTGGCATAACAGCCGAGGTATTTGAAAACGGTAAAGACATGGTGCGTAATGGTGTAGGGCGTACACACTAATAAAAACTAAAAAGCGCCGTATGGCGCTTTTAACTGCTTAAAACTAACTCTAAAATATTTAAAGCCTGTCGACTTGTTTTGAACTAATACTGGTCACAATATTATTTTCAAAACGGATCAATACAATGTACATTCCACCAATTGAGCCTTTTAGTTTATAAGTAAACTCTTCTGTTTTAACTAAATTGTCGCCATTACCAATATCAACAGCTTCATTAAGCACATCTTTATAAAGTGGTGCGCCCACTACAGCTACAATGTCAGATTTAGTTTTACCCACACTTAATAGATTTCCGTTTTTAAGTCGAAAACTACCCTGAGCAAACGCAAAGCTTGAAATAAAAAGAGATAAAAGCAGAGGAAACACAATACGTTTTTTCATAAGTCATCCTTAAACACATAGTATTTAATGCTAGGTATACAAGGTAATACAGAAAAATGACAGTGAAAAAGAAATAAAGAGGAGGTTAAATGGTCGGTATGGCAGGATTTGAACCTGCGACCCCTAACACCCCATAAAAATTACCTGTGTTCTTTAGTGTACAAAAGTGGCTTAACGTGCTCTAACGTGAAGTATTTAAATTTATTGTAACTCGTTGCTATTGAAGGGATTGTGCTTTTAAATTATACCTAGTGAATGAACGTGAAGTTTAGTGAACTAAAATCAGTTCGTGCGATAAATGTGCGACAAAAATTTAGGGTTAACTCTAGGTGTGCGAAAAATGGCGTCAATTAAAGTAAAATTAACTGAATCTATACTCAAAAATATTCCCTTGGAAATTACTAAAATCAATGACACTGAGATCTCCGGTTTTTATTTAAATATTGGAAGACCAAATAAAGAGGGTAAACGCTCACAAGTATATTATCTGTATTACCGCCTAGGAGGTCGAGGCTCAAGAGAAAGAAGATTAGCCTTAGGCAGTTCATCGGTAATAACAGTGAGTGAGGCCAGGCAGCTTGCTAAGCAATATATTGGTGATGTATCGCGTGGTATTGATGTTTTCTTATAAAATAAGAAAGCAGCGCTTATTGAAAAGCAAGAAAGCGCCTCACCAACAATTGCTGTGCTTGCGAATGAGTTTATTGAAAGAGATATTAAAGCTAACCGTAAAGATGTAGACCCTGTTACTAGAATGTTTGATAAAGACATTTTGCCCTTTATTGGTAATTACAAACTTAAAGAAATAACTCGCCGTGAAATTTTTGAAAAGGTGCTAGATCCAATAACAGATAGAGGCGCTAAAACGCAGGCGAACAAAACGCTATCTATCCTTAAGCAAATGTTTAATTTTGGTGTTGAGCGCGATTTAATCCTAGGTAATCCCATCAGCACAGTGAAAAAGAAAAGCGTGGGTGGCCTAGAAAAGTCGCGAACCAGAGCGCTCGAATTTGAAGAGGTTGTTCAAGTATTTGAGCGCCTACCGAAGCTAGGTATAAGCCAACAAGTTATATACGCAATGAAGTGTATTACTTTAACTGGTTGTAGGCCAATAGAAGTCACAGGCGCACAGTGGCAAGAGTTTGATTTTGATAAGATGATATGGACAATCCCTGCCGAGCGCGTTAAGCAAAATAAAAATGGCGAGAGAACCCATAAAGTCCCGATTACTCAAAATATGGTAATTTTGCTTGATGAACTACGTGCAGCATTTGGCTACCTCAATTCTAAATATGTATTTCCAAGTACAACAACGAATAAATCGGGCCCAGGTGAGCAGCCTATTGATAGGCATTCATTATCGCGTTCCATCAGCCGGAAACTAGAGCAGTTGGGTGTACCAAAGTTTGTACCTCATGATTTACGAAGGACAGTCGCTACTCGCTTAGGTGATACTGATATTGGAACAGATCCAATAGTGATTGAAAAAATACTAAACCATCAACTGCAAGGAGTTCAGGGCGTTTATAATATGCAGGGGTATATGGAAAAACGTCGTAAGGCTTTGGAAGAATGGGGAGATAAATTATCTCTAGGGAGTTTTTAAAATCAGAGATACTTCTACGCTTAGTCTACCTCTTTTTAATAAACTTGTGATCTATCTGAGAAGTTTGATTTTTTACCTAAATACCAGACTTTACTTATTGAATAGGTTGAAATAATAAATTTCGTACCCATTACCCTAATGTATTATGAATATTTAGCATAGTGATTTAGCAAAAAAACAAGTATTGTTTTCCATTTAAAGTATCGATTCACAACAACTTTAAGATTCAAGGATGTATATATGGCAGCTACAATTAAGTTTTTCCCCGTCGGCAACGGTGACATGTCCCTTATTACTACTACGTCAGGTAAAAATATTTTAATTGACTGTAATATACGGTCTGGCAAAGAATATCCTGATGTTGTGACGCAACTCCGCGAGTGCCTGACAAGAGATAGTCAAAGTCGCTTATTCGTCGATATTTTTGTATGGACTCACCCTGACGAAGATCACTGTAAAGGAATCAAGAAACACTTTCACCTAGGTGAACCATCAGGTTGGAATAAAAATGATGATAAAATATTTATAAATGAAGTGTATTCATCACCTATAGTTTTTAGGCGTGCGGAAAAAAACACTAAGAAAAATAGTTTAACGCTTTGTGAAGATGCAAAGGCGTTTAATAAAGAAGTAAAGCGCCGTGTAAACTTATACAAGAAGAACAAAAAAATAGGTAAAAGTGGTGACTTAGTAAAGGTACTTGGTGAAGACGAAAAAGGTAAAACTGACGATATAAAAAATATTGTTCATAAGTTGGACTCTGAGATAAAAATGACAAACGATTTGTCTGCTATATTATTAGGGCCAAGCCCTATTGCAGAGTTAGAAACAGATGAGGACAAACTTAGTTCAAACGAATCTAGCGTAATGATGAACTATGAAATTAAAGTTAAGGGTTTTTCCACACAATTTTTTACTCTCGGTGATGCTGAAGTAGTTTGTAATGAAGCTTTGTGGAAACGTAAATCTGACTCTAAAGCGACAAAGGATTTAACTTATAATATTTTACAGGTTCCACACCATTGCTCATGGCGTGCAATAAGTCATGATAGTTTAAAAGAAGCCAAAAAAAACCAAACAATAGCCAGAGTATCTAAATACGCATTAAATGCATTAGATAAAGCAAAAAATAATGCAATTATAGTTGCTAGCTGTAATCAAATTAAAAATGATGATAATAATCCTCCCGCTTATAAAGCAAAAAAAGAATATGAGAAAATAGCTGATCGCGTAAAAGGTTCATTTAAATGTGTTGATGACAATAAGAACAGCAAACAAGAAAACGTTCCTTTGACTATAGTGATTGATGGCTCTACCTCTAAGGTAAAGTCAGCAGCAAGTTTGTCTGCTGGCTCTAATGACAAGCCACGTAAAGTTAATCGCGATGGTAGCGGCGGCTATGCATAACCGAACTGATATAGTTGATGAAATTGATACACTTCTAGCCCCTTTTGGGGCTAGAAAATTATCAACAGTTGAGATGAAAAGTTATTCTGGTAATTTTTCTGGCTGGGAAGTAGAGCTGGAAATAGTTCATGTTAATGAGTCTGTTATCATAGACCTAGTACTTCCAGATTCTTTTCCGGCAGTTTTACCTGTTATTTTCCTCAAAAGACCTAAATTAATGGAGCTGTCTTTCCCTCACTTAGAGAACAATGGTAAATTGTGTATTTGGGACAACATGACATGTGTTAACCCTAAAGACCCCTCGTTTGTCGTCGAGCTATTGGAAGATACTGCATTACTCATCAAAGATGGGCTAACTGGTGCACTAGACCAAGATTTTCATAAAGAATTTACTAGTTATTGGAATTACCATAATAAAACAGGAAACTTCAAGCGTAGTATTTGTGACCTGCAAAATAAAAGAACGAGGCGAATTGTTGTAAATTACACCAAAGGACAACATACCTTTGGGGATAATGAAACTATATTAATTTCATTTCTGAATAATATTAACTCAAATAATATTGATTTTACAGGCTACACGCTCGAGCAGAGCTTATTGATATGCTTAAACGATACTTGGCTTCCATCACAGTTTCCAAATACAATTCAAGAGCTACTGCAGCTAGTCAAAGCAGATAGTTCGAATCAAAAAATGGGTTATATAGAACGCGAGTTGTTGAACACCATTAACGTAAATCAAGCTTATCCATCGTTATTAGTGTCATTCAATGCTCCTAATAATACATGTGTAATAGCTATTGAGTTTGAAAGCTCAATTAACAAGCGAAAAAATCAGTATCACAAGGTTACAGCTAAGCATGGGTTTAACCAGACAATGCCGGTAGCGGCTTTTTTAGCACGAGTTTCTAATTTTAAAATTTTTGGCCGTAATGTAACTAGGCATGATCAAAGTTGGATTATGGGAAGAGATCACAACACCGGAGCTATGAAGTTGAGTGAAGAAGTTATAACTATTATCGGATGCGGCTCTATTGGTGCTGCAACCGCTAAATTGTTATTACAGTCTGGTGTTATGAATTTGAACCTTTTTGATGATGAGCTTTTAAGCACCGAGAATCCTTCTCGACACCTATTAGGCTGCTCTTCTGCGGGGCTAAGTAAAACTGAAGAGTTAGCGAAGAGACTTCGCGCTGATTTCCCATTATCGAACATAAATGCTTACAAGGCATGGACTGCCTATGATGAACAGGGAGTATCTTTTACTGCACTTGAAAATTCTGAAATAATTGTAAGCTGCACAGCTGACTGGTTGACCGACCAAGCATTAATAGATATGCAAACACAGCATAAATTTGGTCCTATTGTATTTTCATTTGTTGAACCACATGCAATGGCGGGACATGTTATAGTCAATCCAGAAGGCTCAAATGCTTTTAACTCTTTGCACATCGTTGACACCAACAGAGTAGGAAAATTAAAATTTCCTGCTACGCAATGGCAAGAATCAACTATTCGAAAGGTACCTGCTTGTGCTGGGTCTTTTCAACCTTATGGTGTGATACCTCTGATACATACGCAATCTATGCTTGTAGAGTCAATATTACACCATTTAACCTCAAATGAATTGTTGCCCCCAACACACTCAGTTTGGTTTGAATCTACGAAAGAATTAAACCTACTAAATGGAAAATGGTCAGACTCATGGATAAATGAGTATGGCTCCCCAGGTGACGGTAAATGTCAAAAGAGGTTTGCCTATGATGGGACTCATTGGATTAAACAATAATGGTCGTATTTAGAAGTGAAGAATTAGACTTAGAGTTGTCATTTTCCAGCAAAGTTATACATGAGTTTCAAAAATATCGACAAACCGGTTCTAAATTGGAAACCGGTGGTATGTTGTTCTCCTCATCGGTACACTCTAATATTGTAGAAATTGATTTGATTTCGTCTCCATCGAACTCAGATATAAGTAGACGTTTTAGCTTTATTCCTAATAAACGTTCGGCCCAAGCTATAATCGACAAAAATTTTGAAAATAATTACCATTATATTGGTGATTGGCACACCCACCCAGAGTCATGTCCTTCACCATCATCCCAAGATCTAAAGACTATAAAGTCGTTATTTATAAAATCTAAACATGATCTAACTTTCCTAGTTATATTGATTTTGTGTCAATCCAACAACTTTAAAAATTCTTACGTAGCTTTTGCTAATGAAAGAATGGTATACCGGTGTAAAGTTAAAGCATCTTAAATTAATACCTTTAGGGGTTGCAATTATTGTTCTTGAAATAGTAAATACAAAATGGAAATTTAGGAGATATACTAACTTGGAATCACTAGCTAATTTGTTTGATACTTATTCACTGCGCGCAAGAGTTAAACCTGCTGCATTTATTGTTTTACCTATTGCTTTATCGATTATAACATTTTACGAGCCAGCTAGAACAGCTGGGGGGGTACTTATTACTTTTTTGATGTCTTTTGGAGTTATGAGTTATACCGCAAATCAAATGTCAACCCAGGGAAATATAGTACAAAAAAGATTATTTAATAAGTGGGGAGGCAGCCCATCAACTATACTTTTGAGATATAGAAATGACGAGATAGATAGAAATACAAAACAACGATATCAAAAATTCCTAAGTAAACATATTTCTGATTATGAAGCTATTACACCTGAAGAAGAAGCTACAAACCCTTTGATTACGGAAAGAAAATATGAAAGTGCAATTAAGTACCTTCTTGAACATACGAGGGATAAACAAAAGTACAATTTGATATTTAGTGAACTTATTACTTATGGTTACAGCCGTAATACGTTTGCGTTTAAATGGTTATCAGTAGTTATATCTAGCTCTTCCTTGATTGTTTCATCGATGATAATTTACATAACTCATCTGGAAAATAACGCTATTAATTTAAAGCTAATTTTTACTATTCCTTTCGAACAAACTGCATTGCTCGTTTTTTTATTATTGTTAATCTTCAATTCACTATTTCTTGTTAATGAAAACTGGGTCAGAGTTCGTGCATTTGCATATGGTAAAAGACTACTTGCAGCTTGCGATAAAATAGATTAGCAATACGAATGCAATAGCTTAAAAACTTAAGTCAACATTTAATTTTTCTGGATTTATTTCTAACAACTTACGGTCTAAAGAGTTTTGACTTTTAATTCTCAATAAAAAATGGAAATTTATTAACATTTCATTATAAATACACCTCCGTGATCTCAGGCCTAAAATGCCCCATCTCTTGTGAAACGGTCTCTAAGGCCGTTTTATATTTAGAACCTAGAGCATGAAGCTCAACCATTCTTTCTTGAGCATAACTATGCCTGAGGCCGTGTGCACCAGTTGAAAATAGTAGGGTGCGGTTAGAGGCTTTAGAAAAAGAGTCAGACCATTTTTGCCACCACCTATCATAACGCTGCAAATAATTAATTTCTCTATCGGTGACTGTGATAGGTTGCTTGAGCTTTTTGGCTTCTAATTGATCAACAAGATGGTTTGGTATTAATACATGGCGTATCAAGCCTCCTATACCTGCTACAGTGTATAGTTCAACACTTCGGCCTTGACATTTTGAATCTAAATCAGGGCGGTTATTTGGCGGTCTTTCACTTGCTTTAGAGAGTATTAATAGTTCATGGGTTCTTAAGCTTGCTGTGTAAACAAGTTGTGAAGCTAATTAGATAAATTAGATTAGTTGTGATAGGGGCATTAGTAATTTTCATACCTAAAATTTTAATTAAAAGTGATTTTGAAAATTAATAATAAAAATTAGTATTTATAAGTTTGCTTTGAATTTTAGGTAAAAGCTAGATATTAAAGGGGATTAAATGGTCGGTATGGCAGGATTTGAACCTGCGACCCCTGACACCCCATGACAGTGCGCTACCAAGCTGCGCTACATACCGACGTTGTTTGCAATAGTACGTATATTTTATTAAAAATCAATAAGTGATTGTTTGTTTGCGTGTTTATTGTGCAAATGAGCTAAAAAACTTTAAGCTAAGGGCGTATCGCCCTTAGTAAGCACATGCCGTGCAGCGCATGTTAAGCCACCAAACAATAACACGCCCTAATCTTTATTTAGCCATTGATTGATCGAGTCATACATTTCATCGCGTATCAGCGGTTGTGCTTCTTTATTTGGATGTAATTGATCTCTTTGCATTAAGTTTGGCTTATCTGCCACATTAAGCATAAAAAAGTTAAGTAAATGAGCATTTGTTTTTTCACTTACTTGTGTAAAACTGTCAGTGAACATTTTACTGTAACGCGGCCCGTAATTAGGGGGAATATAAATTTCCATTAACGCGACCATGGCATTTTCAGCTTGGCTTTTTTCGATTAAATCCGTTAAGTTGGCCTGCATTTTTGTTACCGGAAAACCACGTAAACCATCATTAGCACCAAGCTCAATAAGTACATGGCTTGGTTGGTATTGCGCGAGTAAGGCATCTAGCCTGCGTAAAGCGCCACCGGTAGTCTCGCCACTAATACTGGCATTAATTAGCTCTATATTACGCTGCTCTGCATCGTATTTATCTTGTAACAATTTAACCCAGCCTTGCTCTTGTTTAAGCCCATAGGCTGCACTTAAACTGTCTCCAAGTATTAAAATCGTGTTGTCGGCCGCCGCACTAAGTGGTTTGATAACTAAAAATAAAACGAATACAAAACGTAGGATTGAATGAGTCATATGTCAGCGCTTTCTCAATTAAATATTATTCAAGTAAATGGTTTGTCTAAAGTAGTTTCTACCTTCGAAGGTGAGTTGCCCATCCTCAGCGACATCAGCTTTAATGTCAAGCATGGCGAGTCAGTTGCTATTGTTGGCACCTCTGGCTCAGGAAAATCCACGTTATTAAGTTTATTAGCGGGGCTAGATACCGCCAGCAGTGGTGAAATTACCCTTGATGGCGAGCCGCTACATAAATTAGATGAAGAGCAACGCGCGGCATTGCGTGCTGAAAAAGTAGGTTTTGTATTTCAATCTTTTATGTTGGTACAAAGCTTAACCGCACTTGAAAACGTGATGCTGCCGGCAGAGCTTGCTGGCGAAAGCGATGCCAAAGAGCAAGCTCTAGCCCTATTAGAAAAAGTGGGACTGAGCCATCGTATTGATCATTACCCATCGCAACTCTCTGGTGGTGAGCAGCAACGTGTAGCCATTGCCCGCGCTTTTATTGGCACACCTAAAATTTTATTTGCCGATGAGCCTTCTGCAAATTTAGATAGTAAAAACGGCAAAATGGTGGAGTCACTATTATTTGATTTAAACCAGCAGCACGGCACAACGCTAATTTTAGTAACTCACGATGAAGCACTCGCGCAAAAGTGCCAGCATATTGTACAAATTGAAGCGGGCTGCTTAGTTAAAAACTCAAAAGAGGACGTAGCGAATGTGGGCTAAGTTAGCACTTAAATTATTTGCGCGTGAATTTCGCCGCGGCGAACTAACGGTAATTAGTGCCGCCATTGCGCTGGCGGTATTAACGGTGCTTACACTGTCTATGGTCACTGAGCGAATAGCACAAAGCATAGCGCAAAAAAGTAGCGCGTTTATTGCCGCAGATAGAGTATTGGCAAGCGCCCATGAGCTAGATACGGCGTTTATTAGCAAGGCCAAACAAGAAAACTTACAAACTGCGCAAATGATCTACTTTGATACCATGTTATTTGCCAACGACGAGATGCAATTTACCTCGGTAAAAGCGGCGTCTAACGAATACCCGTTAAAAGGCGAGTTAAAAGTAAAATCATCATTGCTTGGCGAAACACAAGTAGCGCAGGGCGGCCCGAAGCCTGGCAATGTGTGGCTAAGTGAATCGGTTTTTTACAGCTTAAATATTGATATTGGCAGCCAAGTAGAGCTAGGCGCGGCAGTATTTAATGTAGAAAAAGTGGTGGTTGAAGAGCCAGATGCACCGTTTAATGTATTTTCGAGCAGCCGCAGAGTACTTATAAATATTGCTGATGTTGCAAAAACTGAGGTTATTCAACCTGGCAGCCGAGTAAATTATCGCCAACTCTACGCAGGCGATGAATCAGATATAACGCGGTTTTATGAATGGTTAAAGCCGCAAATGGCTGAAAACCAACGTTGGTATGGCGTAAAAGATAGACAATCACCCATATCAAATAGCTTAAACCGTGCAGAAAGCTTTTTATTACTGGCCGGCTTGCTGGGCATTATTTTGGCTACGGTTGCTATTGCTGTGTCGGCAAAGCGTTATTGTGAGCGCCAATACGACCCCGTAGCAATGATGAAAACACTTGGCGGAAGCCGTGCATTAATTCGTAAAATATATTTTATGCACTTACTCATGGTGTGTGCTTTAGCGGTTATTGTGGGTTTAGCCATAGGCTACGGTTTACAAGAAATAGCCACTGGTTATTTAGCAAAAAGCATGGATATGAGCTTACCTGCCGCCGGGTTTAAACCTTGGCTGGTGGCCATTAGCACAGGTGTTATATGTGCAGTTATGTTCTCTATTAAGCCACTGCTTGATTTATTTGATATTCCACCGCTTAGAGTATTGCGCCGTAATTTAGGCGACAGACTAGCGGTAAGCCGTGTGCACTTAGGTTTAAGCGCGCTTACGGTGTTTTTATTAATGTGGTTATTTAGTAACAACATTAAAATAACGCTTATTTTATTTGTCTCCACGCTTGCTTTGATTGCGGTTTTGTTTGTTATTTCAAAATTAATATTTGGCGGTGGCCGTAAATTAGGTTTAAAACCAGGCAATAGTTGGTCGTTAGCCATTGCCTCTATACAAAAGCGTGCCAACGTAAATGCGGTGCAGCTTATTAGCTTTTCATTGGCGATAAAATTGCTATTGTTTTTGATTGTGCTTAAAAATGACATGATCTCAGATTGGCAGTCTCAATTACCCGCCGATGCGCCTAATGCATTTTTAGTTAATATTACGCAAAACGAACTTGAGCCTGTAAATAATTACCTAGCAGAGAACGATATTTTAGTTTCGGATTTTTATCCAACCATTCGTGGGCGAGTAAATGCGGTAAATGGCGAGCTTGTTGCGCGTAAAGTGTCGTTGCAAGATAACGAGAAAAAAGATGAAGAAGCGCGTTCAGGCATTGGCCGTGAGCTTAATCTAACCTGGCTTGATAATGTGCCAGCCCAAAACGAAATTGTGCAAGGGCAGTGGTTTGGCGAAGGCGCAGTGGGTGAGGCATCGGTTGAGGAGTCTATGTTAGAGCGCCTAGACGTAGAAATAGGCGACACCTTAACATTTTTAATTGGTGCGCAATCATTTGACGCCAAAATTACCAGTGTGCGTAAAGTAAATTGGGCTACGCTAAAACCTAACTTTTTTATTATTTTAAGCCCCGATGTGCTAAAAGATTTTCCGGCAACGTATATTTCATCTGTGCGTATAGAGCCAGAGCAAAAGAAAGCGTTTAGCCAGTTACTGCGCACTTATCCAACCATTACTGCCATCGATGTAGATAACTTTGTTAAGCAAATACAATCAACCATTGAGCAGGTGTCGTTAGCTATTGGCTTTGTGCTTGCTATTGTGGTTTTGTGTGGCGCATTAGTGCTTATATCTCAGGTGCAAGCGAGCCTTGGCGAGCGAATGCAAGAAATAGTAATACTGCGAACTTTAGGCGCCAAAGGGCGGTTAATAAAAAATGCGACGCTTTATGAGTTTTTGCTATTAGGTGGCTTAGCTGGGTTTGTAGCCGCATTATTTAGTGATGTAGCCTTATTGATTGTTCAGCAGCAAATGTTTGACTTAGCCGGTAAATTGCACCCAGCAATTTGGCTAATAGGGCCTGTGTCGGGCGGGGTGTTTGTAGCCGCGCTTGGCTACTTTATGATTGCCCGTAAACTTAAACAAAATACCCAAGGTTTAGTACGTGCTTTAGCCTAAGCTATACTTTTAACGCTGAACGCCCGCACTAAGTTGCGGGCGTTTTTGTTTTTACTCGCCACTGGTAATTTATACAGTGCTCTGGCATTATTACCGTTATTGAAAAATAACAATAATGAGTGTGCTGTTTGGCCATTATTTTAGGGATAGACCCAGGTTCGCGTTTAACCGGTTATGGTGTGGTTGCGCATCAAGGCGCTAAATTTACCTATTTAGGAAGCGGGTGTATTAAATTAGCCGAGCATGAGTTCCCCATACGATTAAAAATGATCTACCAAGGGATCACGCAAATAATAGAGCAGTTCTCCCCCGAAACCTTTGCCATAGAAAAAGTATTTATGGCGCATAACCCGGATGCCGCGCTAAAACTTGGCCAAGCCCGAGGAGCCGCCATAGTGGGAGCCTCTATGGCCGACTTACCCGTATTTGAATACTCAGCCCGGCAAATTAAACAAGCCGTGGTAGGTAATGGCGGCGCCGATAAGTCGCAAGTGCAACACATGGTAAAAAATATTTTAAAATTACCTGGCACACCGCAAGCCGATGCGGCCGATGCGCTTGCCATTGCAATTTGCCATGCGCACTCAGAACAAAATTTAATAAAACTAGCGGGTAGCGCAAGCAAAACCGTTAGAGGACGTTTAAGGAAATAAATATGATTGGCCGTTTAAATGGCATTTTAGTTGAAAAGCAGCCGCCCGAAATTTTATTAGAAGTAAGCGGCGTAGGCTACGAAGTACAAATGCCCATGATCTGTTTTTACGACTTACCCAATATTGGCGAAAACGCCATAGTGTACACACACTTTGTAGTACGCGAAGACGCACAACTATTATTTGGCTTTAATAATAAAACCGAGCGCGCGCTTTTTAGAGAACTATTAAAAGCAAATGGTGTGGGTCCTAAACTAGGCCTAGCAATATTGTCGGGCATGTCGGCGCAACAATTTGTTAGTTGCGTAAATAACGAAGATGCCACAACATTGGTTAAATTACCGGGTGTGGGTAAAAAAACCGCTGAGCGTTTAGTGCTTGAAATGAAAGACCGCTTAAAAGATTGGGGTAACGATTTATTTACGCCATTTAGCGATAATGCCGTTATAGAGCCTCCTAGCGATGCAACGATAGCCAATAATGCTGCAGACGATGCCGTATCGGCACTTGTTGCGCTTGGTTATAAATTGCCACAGGCGCAAAAAGCAGTAAAATCGGTAAGTAAACCCGATATGTCTACTGAGGTTCTTATTAAAGAATCTTTAAAATCAATGTTGTGAGTAACCCATGATTGAAGCTGATCGTTTAATTGACGCGAGCGAAAAAACCAACGAAGACACCATAGACCGCGCAATAAGGCCCAAGCTTTTAGCCGACTACAAAGGTCAGCCGCATGTTAAGCAGCAAATGGAAATATTTATAGAGGCAGCGCGCAGCCGCGGTGAAGCGCTCGATCATTTATTAATATTTGGCCCGCCGGGCTTAGGTAAAACCACGCTTGCTAATATTGTTGCCAATGAGCTTAATGTAAGTATTAAAACCACTTCAGGCCCAGTAC
>Ga0209348_1000816_pt1 | contig 15656 bp, 18 predicted proteins | sample ETNvirenome_2_30_FD_184065 | JGI IMG/M metagenome (GOLD analysis project Ga0209348, IMG submission 184065) | Marine viral communities from the Pacific Ocean - ETNP_2_30 (SPAdes) (version 2) | ecosystem: Environmental > Aquatic > Marine > Oceanic | place: Pacific Ocean | collected 2013-06-22 | reverse complement strand
AAGTCTGACACCTGAGCAAGCTGAAACTATCTACGAAAAGCTTAGTGCTACTGAAGAATCCTTTAGGCAACTGCGCAACACGATCAACCATTACACTCTAGTAGGTGAGCCTGAAGAGTTAGAGCTTGAAGGTAATACTAATTACACAATGGGATGGCAGCTTGAAGATGACGGCGAGTCACATCTGCGTGGCATGGAAGCCTTCGCTGCGGGCGGTATGGATGCATACAATGAAGCCCGAGGTTACGGTGTAGTTACATCGGATGATTGATCCCCTGCCCCCCTCAATTAAGTGAGAGGGGGGCAGTTGATAAATCAAATTACAAAACAATTAAATGATGGAGGTTTAGCATGGCTAAGCAAGAGGTGACGTTCGCCGATGCATACGCTGCACTAGAGAATTGGTACTGGCATGTCGTTCGTGAGTACGCAGATGAGTATGCGGATCGGCGTGAAGAATCAGTCAAGATGTTTATGGAGCAGGAGGAACTCGATGACGAGGATGAGGTGGATCAGTGTGCTGTTGATGAGTACATGTATGAGTGGCTGCATGAGACACTCGATGGATGTGAAGAGATTATCTATACCGCCAGATCCAAGGCTGTTTTACTCGCATCAAATAATGAAGACGCCTATCTCGAAGACTTTGGTGAGCCAGCGCCGACAGTGCATGTTGCTGCAATGTGGGCGTTGCATCGAGACATCATGGAGCGACTATGACCTGGAAGAATAAAGGAAACTATAAGCCATACCCTGACTGGGCTCAGCGTGGTCCATGGATAGAGAAGAAGTGTTGTGTGTGCGGCATCAAGTTAGGTGGTGCTGTACCGAAACCATTCGCAGAAGAATCGATGTGCTTCGGATGTCCGGAGCCAAACGTGTCAGACCCCCAATGTAATATTCCGAAGGAGGAATTATGAGCCGTAGTGTTAGTGGAAGTATTGTAATTAATGAAGATGAGTTGGCCGAGTTTGTTCGATCGGAGATTGATAGCTCTGACTTCGGCTCGATGATGACCGATGCTGCAAGCGAAGCAATGAGTGACTGGGACTTGGATGAGATGCAGTCCAGCATTCAAGAGTTAGATTCTAGTTTGGATCGTCACGATGACAGGATTGATGATCTTGAGCGCAACATTGAACAGCTTATGACTATCGAAACCAACCCATCCAATGGACCCGTTGATGTTAGCCCGGAGGTAGATGCTGCGCTGAAGAAACAGCATCAGCGGATCATGGATCTCGAGGCGGCTATGTTGGCAGTCTTTGAATATCTAAATGATGAGTCGCAACGTTTGCTGCATGGTCATGCAATGGCTTTTGATATGAAGATTAAAGGAGGTGAGTAATGGAACTCGATGAACTAACGGAAGCAATGATCGCTAATCTTATGAAGCAGAACGAACTGCTTAAAGAAAGATTAAGGTTAGAAATAGAAGAGAACTATCGTCATCGCCAACGGCTAATGGATGAGGAGGACAATCTTCAATGGTGAAACAAACCAGTAATCCAATACAGGATTGGCGGTTTGTAGCACTCACTCCTTTGTACATTAAAGTTTTGCTTAGTTTGCTAGATCAAAAACTAAAGAGGCATAAACCGAAACAGCCTTTAGCAAACGAACTCTACACACTCATGCATATATTGGAGCAAGCATGTCTATCATCGGACGATACATCTTCGGACGAGTCGCAAAACCGAAACCAATCCGAATCCTAAAGAACGGCACGCTTAGCACAGCTAAGAACCAGGATACTAACTCAACTACTTATCTATCTGCGTGCCATAAACATGAGGTAGAAATTGACCAAGAGTTTTTGCAGCACCTGAATGATAGAGACAGGCGTGCTTGGTCTTCAGATATTGATTGGATAATGACAGGAGATTCTATTCAGTATGCACTAGATGAGACACGAGCGATTGGCTTGCGCATGAAGGCCGAAACATTTGCAGCGCCTCGTAGTGTGGCAGCATGTAGGCTGTGTGACTGGAAGACAATGTGTCGCACTGATCCAACAGGTGACATCGACAATTGGTTTGGTGTTCGTGATCGCACAGGTGATTACAGCGGGGCGGGTAAGTCATACCAGATCCCAGGCCGTGGACCATTGCATCATGATCGTGCATTCATTGTGTCTCCATCACAGTTGCGCAGCTACATGATGTGCCCACGTCAGTGGTACTTTAGTTACAAGCAAAACAAAGAACCATCGAGGCAGGAGTGGAGCAAGGTATCGGCTCGCACCCTGGGCACGTTAGTGCACGAGGGGTGCGCCGCCTTAGCCTATGCTTTCCTTGGTTATAAAAATGTAAGTAATACTGTGTTCAAGCAGACTACTGCTGATCTAGTATTGATTGCTAGGCTTCGGATTGATCAAAGAATAACCGAGTTAAAACAACATATTGAAGCATTGGATGAGGACTTCAAAGCGAGTGAATGTGCATATACAGCAGTGAGAATGTTTCTCTTGGCAACGAGGAACTTGCAGTGTATCAACGAGTACGAACAGCGCAGAGTCTTTCGTGTGCCTGGCACTTACATGTGGGTAACATGTCAGCCTGATCTGATTGGCACTGACTATGATGGGAATACAGTTGTACTTGATTACAAGACCAGCAGTAGCCAGCAACTCGATACCGTATCCGATAACTATTTAAACCACCCAGCTATGTTCTTATATGCTCATGCTTATAAGGCAGGCTTGCCCGTGAAGGAGATTAAACATGGGTCTTAAGATGATTGATTATACCAACGACCAGCGAGGGATGATGACCATGGTGTATGGTCCGCCCGGTGTAGGTAAAAGTACACTGGCTGCCCGCATCGCAGGCTTAAGTGATGGTGTCGGTGTAGCACTAGACTTCGAAGTTGGTATGCAAGAAGCATTGCGAGAGGTGGGTAAGGACACCAAGCTGTTTGATCTATCTGAACCAAGCAGCACGATGGGCGGCGATGTCGTCGAGTTCCTTAAACAACTACGCAATAAGAAAGAAGTGAAGTGGGTTGTCATCGACACGCTAAGTGAGATGGCATGGTCATTACTTCAGGGTATATCCGGTAGCAATCAGACCACACTAAAGATGTATGGCGACCGGAAGAAACAACTGAAGATGATTATGCATGAGCTAAAGAATCTCTCAAAGCTAGGTAAGAATATCTTAATGCTCAGTCATGAAGCTGTCGGTGAGGTCGAGGGATTACCAGGTTATTACGCACCCGAGTGCCCGAAGAATGATCGGGTAGATATTGTGGGTACGTTTGATCTGGTTGGTAGGTTGCAGGTCTTAAGCAAGACGCAAGCTGCTGCATTGAATCTCAAACCAGGAGCACAGGTGCTTAACCTGAACCGTGATCCTCAGTTCGTAAGCAAGTGTCGCTATCGTATCTTTAAAGATGGCGAGACTCAGGTTGTGCCAGTCGTTAGCGAGGACGATGTCCTTGCCTTTATCAATAAACTCAACAAGCGGTAGGAGGCTAATATGAGTTTTATGAATCGGATGAATGAAGCGAGTGCCCAGGGTGATACGGAGTTTGCTCCGCTGCCCGAAGGTACTTATACTGCACGGCTCTCTAATGTGGAGACCGAGCCCCACCCTGATGACGGCATCATGCGCACGTCACTTGAGTTCACCATTACGGATGGTGAGCACAACAGTCGGAAGGTTTGGGACAAAATCAAACACGCCGACACTATCTTGTGGAAAGCGGGAGCTATCTACAATGGCATGGGTATCAAGGGCGACCTTGATGGTTGGACTGATTGGGCTGCTGCCGTAGGCGACCAAATCAATCGGTCCTTCCTTATCACTACGAACAACCGTTCGTACAATGATAAGGTGTACACTGGGGTCAAGCGACTTCAGCCTAACGACGAGGTGCCATTCTAGAATGGCCATCAGAGTCTTAGGTATTGACCCTGGGTTTCGTAGCCTTGGCTGGGCTATCATCGAGTACGATGGTAGCCTGGCCAAGTGCGTCGAGGCTGGTGTCATTCGCACGCAGAAATCTAAACACAAGATCCCTGTCTGGCAGGACAACCAAGCTCGGTGCAAGACCATCGGCGAGGATCTTAAGAATGTCTGCACATCTTACAACATTAAACTGATTGCAGTGGAGGCTGAGAGTTGGACGAGAACCTCGAGCGATCGTGTGATTGGTATGGCTCGTGGTCTTATTTATGGATTGGCTGTTGATAACTGGCCGTTAACTCAGTGGCATCCGAAGGATGTGAAGCAAGAGTTGACGGGTAAGAAGTCAGCAAGCAAGACCGAGATCACTGAATGGCTATGCGACAACATCCCCGGTGCATCTAAGTATCTTATGCGGATACCGAAAACACAAAGGGAGCACGCAGCAGATGCCGCAGCTATTGCACTTACAGAAATTAAGCGAGGGAACCTTGTCAAACTCTACCTCATGGCGACAGGAGAAGCTGGGTAATTATGAATACGGCAAACCATATACGTTGAGAGCGCCGGGTACGAGTGCGCTTGAAGGGATTATTAATAATGCCCGCAAGGCTTTTGCTCCTGGTATCAAGACAGGATTCAAGCGGTTGGATGAAGCAGTTAGGATGTCGCCGGGTAGGTTGATTGTTCTGGGTGCTCGTCCTGGTACAGGCAAGACGACGTTGGCTACTCAGATAGCTGTGCAGATATGTAAGGGATACAAGCATGGTGTTGTGTTCTACTGCTCAGTTGAGATGGGACCAGCCGAGATTGGACTAAAGGCTTTGTCCTGTTTGTCCAAGCAGAATTGTATCACTCCATACGAAGAGCGTAATGAGGCTGGGATCACCCACGTTGAGACGCTAGTAACGATGGAGCAACACGTCCTTAGTAGGCTTCATGTTTATTACGGAATGCGATTAGAGGACATCCTCGAGGCTTGTGATCTACTGAAGAAGAACACTGACGATCCATTGCTTATGGTTGTCGTTGACTTTATTACGTCGGTCCAACCCATCGGTGAGTTTGCTACACGCAGTGAAGCGGTAGGCTCAGTATCCAAAGCACTTAAGGCTATGGCCAAACGATTAGATGTGCCTGTGCTTTGTTGTGCTCAGCTTAACCGTGGAACTGCAACTGCTAAAGCTCCGAGCATGAAGGATCTCCGTGACAGTGGAGAGATCGAACAAGATGCTGACTCGGTGCTGTTGCTACACAAGCCAGTCGATAAGGAAGGAGCACTGGCTGGTAAGGTAGAGATTATTATTGATAAGAACAGGTTCGGTACAATGGATAGTTTATCCCTGTATCCCGAGCTCCATCATCACAGATTTGAGGAGGGCTAATGCCGTATGATTTAGAAAGAATGTGTAATTCAATATCTGAAAACGAAATAAAATTTGAAAGGCCAACGCTTCATGAGGCTTGTAAAACTGTTATTGGTTATTTGATTCAGCCAGAAGAAACTCGAGCAACTAGGAGGCCGAGCCTAAAAAACAGAATGGCCGCAGAGTTAATTCGTCAATATGTAAAAGGATATGTTGAATTAGAATACGACCCAGGTGTAACTGTTGAAGAGCGGAACAAACGCCTCGCAAAAAAATAAAGAATGGTCACGGAGTTAGGTCGAACGCCCGTGGCCGGTAGGCACTTTATCTCTGGGAGATCGGACGCCTAGAGATAACACACCCCTCCCCCTTAAGGGGGAGGGTGTGTCTACCACTTAACTTTGTTAGCCCAGTATGCAGCAGACGTTTTACCTTTAGCAATGTTCTTACGGTGACGAGCCTTGAAGGACTTACGTTTAGCCTTCATGCGGGCAGACTCACCAGCTTTAGGTTTACCTGCTGTGCTTGCACCCTTCTCACCAAAACGAATCATACGAATCTTACCGTTTACTTTAACTAATACGGCATGAGATTTTTTAGGGTGTCCTGGTGTTCGCTTAGGTTTGTTTAAGCCTGCGAATGTTTCACCTCTATACTTAATAGCCATCAGCGTTTCCGTTTCCGCTTTGATGTGCCGGCTGCTAAACCGTGACGTGAATATTGTTTACCCGCACGCGTTGCTGCTCGTTTCTTTGCAGCTGCTTGGCGTAGCTTCGATCTACCAGACGACGTGCTTTTCAAACGGCTAATCTTTTTAGAGGGAAGGTACACACCTTTCTTTTTACCGCCTGACCACTTCCACTTTTGTTTGCTCCAGCGAGACAGCGACGTTTTCTTTTTGGCTCCGCCGTATCGTCCGCCCATTTGCTTGTAGTATTTTACCGCAAGCTGCATAGCTCGAGCGCTATGCTTGCCACCCATCTTTGCTCTAGCTTTTGCTACCGCTCGTTTCCATTTACCAGGATCGAGCTTCTTTGCGGTAGCCATTTACCATCTCCACTTCATACCTACGGTGCCTTGCCAATCGGTGGCACCGCCCCACTCGGCTCCGGCTGACAACTGGGCGGTGAGGTCGAAGTCTCGTCCGAGCGTATGTCTAACAGCAGCACCAGCATTCCACCTATGATGATTCCCAGTAAGAGAAAGATCAAGGCCACCAGTATCAGTAGGACGTAGTACAACAGGGGGAATTATTCGGAGGGCTTTTTTCCCTGGGAAGCGGCTGCCTCCAGGGCAGCCCGCTTCTGCTTAGCTACATCTTCCATGCTGATACCAAGCACACCAGACACAGCACCAAGGACTGAAGCAATGATAGCCTCGGTCGGAAGGTTAGGGAAGAAGTGCTTAGCCAGCACGGGGAGGAGTGCTGCTAATACAGACAGCCACAGCTTACGGCTTTTCATCTTATCCATTAGTACAAATCCTTTTTCTTTTTCTTTTTCTTTTTGCCTGCTTGTGCAGCCATCTTTGATTTGACTGCTTTGATTTTCATCATAGGAGTTTTGCCGTACATTATTTAATCCTTTTTTCTTGCAGCCATCTTTGATTTGACTGCTTTGATTTTATCGGCTGCCATCTTTGCACTAGACTTAATATTTTTCCCAGTTTTTCTAGGATTAATTACTGAGCTAACCATGTCACCAGCAAGCTGAGCGAATCGTTGGTTTGTATCGCTTGCCTTTTGTTTCTTTCTGGCGGCGCGCTGTAGCTTCTTTGACTCTGCTTGCTGCATAGCACGACGGTTAACACGCTGACTCCTTGTAAACTTATAAGGCTCGGAGTACGGACGGTCGAGTTTTTCTGTTGTGTCCATACCCAATTCTTCAGCTGCTTTTTTCTGGCGCTGAAATCTTCTGTTCTCACCGAACCTTTTTGCTTTCGCTACCAAAGGGTCTTTGATTTTTTTAGTCATTACTTGCTCCGTTGATCCCAGCGTGCTGGGTTTAATCTCATGTCGTAGTGAGTGAAGGTGTCGTACCTTCCAAGCCCACCGTTAGGAATAACATTCTGTTCCATCATACCAAGGATACGATGCTGTAATTCAGTAGGCCCCATCTCTGTAGCCACAAGATCAGCTGCCGTATTCTCTACATGCTGACTGTTCTTTGCTCCGCCGACGTTGGCGTTGTGCTGGGGACAACGATAGGATGAGTTGATCTTCAACGGACCAACGACGTTGCGGATACTCTGTAGTGTCCATGCCAGGTGTCGAGCAACATGCTCGTTCCCAAGCGCTTTGCAGCACTTGCAGCGGAACTCGTCCGGGTGAAAGTTGGGAGGCCAGCCGGGTTCCATTAGTATTCCACAAGGCTATAAACTGCTGAGTTAGTAGCATCGTTAAGATAAATAGTAACACCAGCTTGCATGGCTAAAGTAAGTGCTGCTCCTGGCTGGAGAAGAATACCAGTAGCCGCTGCGTTAGATGTGCCAACGTACATATTAACCGGCCCGTGATTTGATACAACTACTGTGCCATCTCGCCCAATGATTTCATCATGGCCACCAGCTACGGTAGCTTTAGTAGTCCTGGTAGAAGACGACCAAACTGGATTGTTCTTATTAAAAAAACTCATTGCTCTTCCTATGAATGTACCGGCTTCCCGGCTTGATAATTATTAACAACTTGCTCTGCACTTAAAGTAGCATTGTAAAACCGAACAGTATTAACTCGACCCTCAAGGTTAGCAGAGTTGTTTTGTGCCCGCCCAATTTCCCAGTCTACAACATCGTTATCCATTGGCCCGCCTGTTGCAACACTAGCTTCAAGTGCGCCGTCTACATACAGCTTTAATGTCACTCCATCATGCGTTACCATGTAATGATGCCAATTATTATCAGCAAAATCAGTTGTAGTCTGACATGACTTTAAAACACCACCAACAAATATACCTGCAAAGGCAACGCCCGTATTATCTTTTTGGCTTAAAATAAAACAACGATTACCACCTGTATCATCACGACTAATTAATCTTTCAAAAGATCCTGCTGGCGCTGCATCGTTCTGACTAGCCCATGCTTCGACTGACCAGTTGTTTGTAAACTGTAGGTTTGCTGGGTTGCCGATCGTGTAATAATCATTACCATCAAATGCTGGCGGCGCAGTAACTGCACCAGTCATACTGTTTGATCCCGTTGCATCTGTCCAAGCAGTAGTTGTCATACCACTAGGTAGGTACTGACTTACAAGATTCTCTTGCGTTACAAACGGAGTATGAGCAGCTAAACCAGCATAATAATTTTTAAGTATCTCATCGGGGCTAAGTATTTTTTTATAAACACGAACAGTATCAATGAACCCTGTCCACCGATTGTAGGTACTGCCAGCAATTTCGAAGATGTCTCCATCGCTAAAATTTGTATGAAGCGTAGTGCTATTACTCAGCGCTCCATTGTAATAATGTTTTATGGTTGCTGGCGCACCATCACCAGGTGTGACTGTCATTGCAATGTGTGACCAACCTTGAAGCAAAATATCAGGAACAACATCTTGCAAACTAAAATATGCTGGTTGGTACATGTCCATATCTAAAGGACCAGAAGCACCTATTGCATTCTCACGATGAACCCAACCACCATTAGGACCTGTACGTCGTGCTCCCCAAAGAGTAACTTGACCAACATCAGTAGGGTCTCGAAACACCCAGCCATCTAATGACCAGGGTTCTGTCGCTTTAATAATATTGCCAGCATAAGCTGTGCTTACCATGTCGTCTGATCCAGCACCGCCACCACGAAAAAAATAATTAGCAAGACAAACACCTGCATTGTTTGCTGTGCCGTTGTTGCCGTTAATTGTAATGTCGTGCCACGTTGCAGTAGCTTGCTCCCCACTGAGAGAAGAAAACCAAATGTCTGCATCGCTTATTGGGCGTGGCTGAAGAAGAAATGGATTCATTTCTTTTTCTTAGGCGCAGCTTTCTTTTTAGCTGCTGGTTTTTTCTTTGGTGCTTCTGGTTCTGGAACTTCTACCTGGACAGGTGTTCCTGCTGGTCCAACATAAATAGTTTTTGTAGCCATGATTGCTCCTTATCTAGCTCGATCTTCGGCTTGTCGTTTAATTGTTTGCTTTCTTTTGTCAGCTTTTCTTTTTAATTCTGCTGCTCGTGCTCGAGCGGATCGCATTTCTTTTCTTGCTGGACCAATTGCAACCTCTGCTTCGATCATTACATTTCGTCTGCGAGCAAGTTTGTTTTTGCTTTCCCCTTTGAGCAGGGCTGACTCATACGCTTTTTTTCTTCTGTCGTAATTATCAATAGCTACATAATAAGTTTGAAGTGATTTTACAATTGGCTCTATGTCGCCTTCGAGATCAGCACGTAACTTATTAAGCTCGTCTTTTTCTTCTTGGTCTCGAGCTGTAACTAGCTTGGGCTTTAGTTCTTCTTTGGCAAAAACGCTTGGTTCCATTTTGCCAGCGCCTTCAATGATTCCTTCGTAAAGAGTTTCTTCTAAGCCTCGTACAAATGCATCAATTGCTTTATTGCGAGCAGGCTGCCCAATCTTGCGAGGCTCAACAATCGGTCGTTCTTTGAATCGCATGTTAAAAATTACAGGCCAGAAGTTATCATTTAAGAATTTATTTTTTTCTTCAGATGACATGTTTGCCCATTGAGCTTTGTCGTCCCTTACTAATTGCTCTTGCATAAGTTGTCTGTACACAGAGAACTCATCTGCTGGAGTAATAGTTTGTTGCTGTGTAAGAAGAGCATTAAGAAACCTGCTTTGGTCTTTGCCGATAGCAGTAGCTAATAGTCTTTTGTAAGTATTACCTTGGCCATAGTCCTTATTGTAATCAACAATAAAGCTACTGACGATACTTCCGCCAAAGGTCATAAGATCTAAAAGCTCTTTAGTTTGACCACGCTCTTTAGCTGCGACTTGAGCAAGCATAGTCTTACCAAACTCATTAAGATTATCAGCGTCTTTGCCTGTTGCTTTGTTAGCTAAAGATGCCAAGTAAGCCTGCATACCTAAAGCATAATTCAAAAGACCAATGCTTGTTTCAAAGCCGTTAGCGTTAGCCCAACTAAAGTACTTATAAAAACCAGGTTCACTACTTCGAGCAGGCAACACAGCCCCTAAAGTATTTACATCACGCCGGAACTTGCTGTCCTCTTGGAGGGCTTCTGATTCCGGATAGCGCATACTTTGAAAAGCTGTCAGCACCATGCCTCGTCGCACACCACGCAATGTTTGATTGTAGCTTTTTTGAAGCATAATGTTTTTACTGTTTGTAATCACATCGTTATCAAAGAAAGGCTCAAACACAGTGCTTGCAAGCAAACCTTTTTTGCCAAAGCCATCGACAGCTAAGTAAGGAAAACTAATAAACTGACTAAAGAACAAACTACCAACAGCACCAAGCCCGCCGCTACGAATTGATTCAATAAAGCGTGGAACATTTCGATAGTTAAAGATTCTTCCTGATACTTTTTGAACAGCGTGAGAAGCTAAGACCTTGCTTGTAAAATCGTTGGATCCATTTTTTCTTACATCAGAGTAAGTTTTTTTACCGTTCCTAGAAAGCTGGTAGATTCCTTTGTTGTCTTTATAAAAAGTTGTGTAGCCTTTTCGAGAAACACGAAACGATGCAGCCGAACCTGGTTCCATTGCATCTAAAAGCTGACGCCCTTCGAGATACTCACGAAGAACCTCTGCTCGTCTAGGCGCAGCGTCGCCTTGTTTATACATAAAGTCTTGAAGCTTCATAACTTGTTTGGGTGCAGCAAAAGTTAAATCCATTGCTGTGTTTGCAACAAGCCCTGCTTTGGTTGTGTCGATACCAGTAACAGGAAGACGACTTAACGATCGCCTTGCTGCTGTTCCAATCTCAACATTAAAACTATCCATTGCATCTAGAGCAGTGTTTGCACTGATAGACTCAACTGCTTCTACAATATCTAATGCATCTTTATCGAGCTTAGATCTTTGCGCAGCGCTCAAAAACCCTTTGGGGTTTTTAGCGTGCGCATAAAAGATCTGTTCTGTCCTTGCAACTCGAGCACTAAGACCAGCCATTGTTTCACCAGTAGTCATGCTGATTGCTAAACTGTTACCAACAATATTACCCAACTGAGTTATAGCAGAGCGAACAGTTAAACCTGCTTTCATAATCGAAGTTGTCTTGCCGATCATTCCTTGCATGTCTCTAGAAAGCTGAGCATCCCAAGCTACGCTTTCAATAAACCCTTTGTTCATTGGGATGTTAAAAAGATTATCTGTTGATAAAGCCTGTGGTGAAATAGTAATTTGAGAATCTACTACGCTTGGTGCGTCGGTAACACCAAGATCGCTAAGCTCGCTATAGATACTGCTTGTTAGCGGCATAGCTTCTTGTATTTCTTTTTGAAGAGCAGATGCCCTTGTTGCTTCGGGCTGAGTAAACCTTTCAAGGTTTCTAGATAAAATGCCTGCCTCTTGAAGCTTAACTGTTTTACTCATGTTGTTAAGAGTAAAAGTGTTTTGCTCCATGTCTCTAATAAAACGACCAACAGGACTTGATTGCTCAACTGTATCAAGACTTCCAAAGGCTGCTTCAATTTGCTGCTTTGTTAATCGAGATGTGTATGAGGTGCCGTGCTTTTTATTGTGCTGCTCAATAATCTCAGGCGTTATTTTTACATAACTTTCGTTGTACTTATCTTTAAAGATTTGCCTTAAATCCTGATGATAAACTTCTTGAATGGTCTCAACAAACTCATCAAACTTACCGCTATAAGAATCTAAAATTTTAGATTTGCTTGCATAGGAAACAGCGGTTTCTCCTGGGACATCAGCCAAAGCATAAGCAAGAGACTGAGGTCTCGCTTCGTTACGGAACACTGTGTAGTATGTATACTTTGATAATGCTTCTAACGGTGAATCAAGATAGTTAATTTTAAAACGTTCGTTTTCTAGATTGTTCATTGAAACAAACGCACTGGACTTTGCTTGAGACTGCAATCGCCCAGACAAATTACGAGCTGCATCTTGCATAATTAATAGTTTGGTTTGATCGGATTTAATTTGATCAAAACTATTTTCAATTATGTTAATAAGATCTGCTGTTGCTAAAACAACATCGCCTGCACGATACTCAAATTTTGTTGGCATACTTGCCAGCATTCTAGATGCGCCAACAGATCCCTTAGAAAACTCAGCAGCAGGAGGCAGGCCACTAAAAGGTAAAGAGTAATCATCCAAGAAAACATTAACGTTTTTCTCTAGGTTTTCTAATTCAGTGTTTGATAAACTCTTACGCTTTTTACCGGTAGCATCTGTTGCATAAGCAGCAACAAGTTGGTCGCTAATGTTTTTAGAAACATTTTTGCTTACCAGCCCTCTAAAAGCATCGCTCATTAAAAGGGTGTTTCCTTGGTTAAACACTTCCATAACGTTAGCTACAAAAGCATTGCGCTCCATTTCAGAACGACCAAGCTTTTCCATTTTTTTAATGTAACGCTGCATCTTAACATCAAAGCCCTTGCTCCATGGGCGCACAAGACGAACAACCATTCGCTTTGATGGGCGTCGTGTGCCATCATCATCAAGGATCATAGCTGCATTAGTAACAACCGGGCTTTCCATAAACGCACGCTCTTGCGCTTCAAACCTTGTTTCGCCTGTAGACTTAACAACACCAGGACCGTGCGACTCTTGCATGACATGCATAGAGTTTACCTGACGATACAGTGCATACTTTTCAGCAGGGCTTAAGTCCGAAGCATTAATATCAATAATAGTTTTCCGAACAGGAATTGTTTCGTTGTTATTAACTTTGCGCTGCAGCTTATAAATTTCTCGTTTAAAACTAGCGCTAACATTCTTAGGCATTTTTGCTGTTGGATCAGTTATAACAGCAGCAGCTTCGTTTGCTAAATACTCACGGGTTCCTGGTATCTCACTATTTATTTGCTGAGCCTTAGCTAGCTCTTCGTTGATTAGCTTTCGTGATTTTTGCATGTCACGAAATATAACCTCTGCTACAATAGCTGCTTCAGTGGCTTCGTTTGGAACAAGGTCTGGACCATCAGGGCTTTTAACATAGCGCTTATCTGATCGTGATCGGTACCAGTTAACATCTAAATAATAATTGTTATCTAATCGGGCCAACCCAAACGATCGAGCAAGCGCTCCTTTGCGAGGGGCGTTTGCCATTCTAGCAGAAGCTTGTTTGCCTGCTTCTGCTTTCATAAACATATTAGGACCATAAGCATCAAAGGCTTCAAACCTAAAGTCTTGAGCCTTTGCTGTTTTGTCAGCTATTGCATGAACAGATCCTTCTTCGAGCTCTTCTAATGCTCGAGCTAAAATAGAAACCCGATCATCAAGACCGTTAACATAGTTTCTATTTGCTTGAGCTTTATTTGCGTCGGTTGCTGCTGTTGCGTTTGATTCAAGCTCTTTAACTGCTTTATTTAATTTAGCAAAAATTCCTGTTGTTTTACTATCAAACGTTTCTTTGATTTTAGAAAAAGTTCCCCCAGAAACACTCATTAACTCTGGAATAATTTCGCCTTCGGCAAGCGCTGTAAGCTCATCAGTTATAGTTTCAAACTTAGCACTAAATGTTTCTGATTGTTTTTTAAGGGACAGCTGCTGTGAAGCGTCTCGAAGTTTTTCAAGCAGCGGTCTTTTTTTGTCGAGAGGAATCTCAAGCCTTGCAACTTGTCCGTATACACTCTGCAAAGGAACCAAAGCTTTATTAATAACTTTAAAGTTTTTGCTGTCTATGTTTTCAATGACAGCATTATACATATCGTTAACTCGTTTTTCTAACTTGCTAAAATCTTTTTCGATCTGGGGTTTTGGTTTAGCTTCAGCTTTTGACTCAGCTTTAGTTTCAACTTTTTCTTCTACAGTTTTTTGTTTCTTTGGTCGTTTATCAAACTGTTTAAGCTGAACAGGGGACTCACCCTTTTTGGTTTTTTCTAAACGAGCAAGTCCTTTGTTTAAACGATCTACATTAAACGGAGCTTTTTGACCGCCTTCGGTTTCAATGTATTTGCGAAGCATACGCACCATACTAGCAACCGGCCCTGTACCAGGAACAGCTTTAGCCATGCGACTAAGGGCTGCATCAAGTTTAGGGTCAAAGCCAACAGGTGTATCAGTAGGCGCTTCTGGTGCAGGCCGCTCTTTCTTTAATCGTTTTTCATATTTAGCTAAAAGTTTTTGAGCTAATTGTTCTTGAGTTGAGCCTTTAAATTTAAACGTTGCTGCGCTTTGTTTAGCGCCGCTCGCCTTAAAGCGAGCGAGCGCCTCTTTAGCGGTTGGAATAGTTCGAGTGCCTTCGATGCCAGGCGCATCTGGTTTACCAACCTGAACAGGAACTGTTTCTGTTTGATATAAAGGAGCACCTTCTTCAGTACCAACAACATCTGTAAGACGCTGTTGCTCAATGCGACCAGGTGCTTCAGATGTAATAGCAGCTACAGGTTCTGTAGTGCCTTTGCGCTGTGTCTTTTTGAGGCGATAGGTTTCTGCCGTCTTAGGATCGTACTGAAACAATTCTTCAAGAACTTGTTGCTCAGAAAGATCTTCTACTTCTTTGCGTGCTTTTTCTAGTTTCTTTTGTTTGTCTCGCTCTAGTTTAGTTCCACGATCTGTATCACGTAATCGAATGGTTCGATCCCGCTCTTGTGCTCTGTTAAGTTCAGATCGAGCACGTCGAATATCATCATTAATAGATTGTAACTCTGCTCGATCAAGACCTCGTTCAACCTGTTCAAAACCTCGAGCAGGCATATCATCTAAATCAAACCCTCTAATTGGTTGTCGATCTGCTTCTCGAATTTGTCCCTGCAACTCATCACGGCGACGAATTAAATTACTAAGTTTTTGTTCGGCTTCGGGAATGCCTTTATCTCTGCGACGCTTAAGCACTGCTAAGATGTGTTCTACTTTGTTGGCGTTGCCTCTAATAGCAGGACGAGTTTTTGTTTTCTTAAAACTAATAGGCGGAGATTGTTTAGCAGCAAACTCATTAAGCTCAGGGGCTTTCATTTTAGAAAGCTTGCGAACAAAAGATAGTCGCCCTGTGTCTTCTTTCATCCGATCATTAGTGATCTTATCAATTAATTTTTTACGAAAGTTTGCAATAGAACTAGTTTGGTTTTCTTCTACAAAAAGTCGGAATTGTTTTTGTTCAGACTCTTGAACCAACCCACGAGCCCTTGCCGACTTTATAAGAAACGGTGTTGGTTTTTTGCCAAGTTCTGTTTGGATAGCAACACGTTGTAAGTCTCGTGCACCGCTTTCGCTTTGCAATTGCTGCAAACGTTTTTCGTTAAACTTAACATTAGATAAATTTAAATCAGGATAACTGACAAAGACATCATCC
>Ga0209348_1000815_pt1 | contig 15674 bp, 15 predicted proteins | sample ETNvirenome_2_30_FD_184065 | JGI IMG/M metagenome (GOLD analysis project Ga0209348, IMG submission 184065) | Marine viral communities from the Pacific Ocean - ETNP_2_30 (SPAdes) (version 2) | ecosystem: Environmental > Aquatic > Marine > Oceanic | place: Pacific Ocean | collected 2013-06-22 | reverse complement strand
TTTGAAACATATTACGTGCGCCTTCTAAGCCTTGCGATTCTTCTGATACTTCACCTCCGGCTTCGAGGTTTTTCATCATGTTATACATGACTTCTGCGCCTTTGTCTATATCTCCCTCACCAGCATTTCTTACAGCATCAGCTGTAAATACAAATTCATTCTTAGATAGTCTAGCAGGTACATCGTCAGCTCTTTCCATTCTACCCATATCTACAAAACCACCTGTCTCCCTATAGTCTTTTTCTTTACCATCCATATCAATCAATGGCATAGTCTTTTTAGCTACAGGTTCCGCATCTCCACCCTCTTGGTAAGCTGATCTCATGATACCACCATCAGCAGCAAATCTATATGCTTGTCCCATGGCTGCATATGGATCTGATCTTATGTTTGCAATATCAATGTCTGGTCCTCTGTATGGATCGTAATCTTCTTCTTCATCTCCTTGAAATATAAGAGGTAATGCTGATAAAGCACCAATACCTGTCATTAATCCTTTTTGACTTAAATTATCCAAAGCAAAACCTTTTAATTTATCTTTTAAAAAGAAATTTTTAAATCCTTCTGATTTTAAGAAAGGCATACCAAATTTAAACGCAGCTGCACCTAAAGCAATTTTACCTATTGGTGACTTAGCTATTTTCTTAACACCACGTGTAACTTTCTTAACAAGTTTACCTAGACCATACATCTGTCTACCCATCTCGTCCATGTTACCATCCATCATACCACCGACAATGTCAGCGTCCATGATACCACCTGTAGATCCACCATCTGCAAAGAATCTATATGCAAAAGGATTTTGCGTTGTAGTTGGAGCTGCAGCTTGTTGGTCTTTTAATTGTTTTTCTAATTCTAGTAATCTTCTTTCATAGTCAGACATAGCACCATCTCCATCACCGCCATCTCTGTCATATCCAGGATTAGGATTACCAGCAGCATCAATTTTTCCTGCTAGTCTGTCTGACATATATTGTTTGTATCCTTCTAATGTTTTAGAATAACCTTTACTCTCCACATCCTCTAAATCTCTAAAGTAATCTATATTTTTTCTTAAAGTCATGTTTCTAAAAGGAGTTAGTGCATTTAAACCTATTGATATAAATCCAGGAAAATTACTTTTTGGTACCCCTCTCATATATAAACGTTGTAAAGGATCTGCACTTCCATAGTCCGCAATGTTTTCTCTTTCATCATAACCAAGTCTTTCTGCTTGTTTTCTTTCAGCCATTTGTAATCTTGCTTTTTGATTTGCTATTCTTCTATCATATTCTTGATCTGCTTTTCTGCCACCACCCATTTCAGAAACACTTCTACCAGAAAAAGAAGCTCCTTCATTTGCTCCTCCACTAGCGGATGTGTCTGCACCACCTGCACCACCTCCACCTATATCACCAAAACTATCTAATGATATAATACCTGAAGGACCCATGTTAGGACCATCTTCTAATCCACCATGTATATTTTCTTTTATAATTAAATCTTTTTCTGCTTCTGTAATATATGCTAATTCTGTTGCTGGTTTATCTGGCGATGATTGCCATTTTCTAGGAGCCTGAACTTCTGGTTGTCTACCAAGATAGTTTTCTACACCACCTTGAATAGCTACATCACCATCCTTTAACATCTGTCTAACTTGTTGTGCTCTAGTTATTGCCATTATTCGTCGTCCTTGTCAGATGATGCACCTAACGCTGGCATCTTTGCAACTTTAATTTTTACAGATCTAGTTATATCTTCTCTAACTGTGTCTGTTTCTGGATTTGCAATATCGTCTTCTGCTTCTTGATCCGAGTTATACTCGTAATTTGTTTTTGTATTTCTTAAAACTATTTCAGCTTCACATTTAACAACAGGTACTTCTTTACCATCGACTGTTATATATTCTACTGATCCTTCTTCTTTAAATGCCATAATTAATCTCTGTTTATTTCCAATATCGATGCAACGACATGTAATTCGTTTGCATCAGATGCAGTTACTTTTAATATTTCACCTTCTAACAAAATTAATGGTTCTGTCAAAAGTTGTTCTGTTGCAAGAGCCCCTACGGCTTTTGTTTTAAATAAAGCAAATGCATTATTAGATGCATCTGTTAGTGTTATATCCAAGTTGGCTCCGCTAGAGTTCTGGTCATTACACGCAAGTATAGACTTTACAATAGCTCTTGAATCACTTGGAACTGTATATAATACTGTTTCTGACGCAGTAGTCAAATCTAGTTTTGCGTTTTTGTATATATTAGCCACCTATAAACCAAGAAAATCTTTCTTGCTCCTGTTTTTGTTCGTTTAAAAATGTTGAATTTAGCTGTTCTGTGATCAAAGCAATTGCTCTGTTAATTTGTTTTTGGTTAGAGACATCGTACTCTTCTTTTGGTTCAGGTAATCTTACTACTATCTTAGCCATTATCGCCTTCCATCCGCTTGCACATCTAGTTTAAAAGTACCAAATCTCCAAGACTCAGAAGAAGAATCATTCTCTATTTTTATATTAACAAATCTTCCTCTTGCTCTAGTATCCTTCTTATCAGTGCTAGATGTTATTGTAAAGGGACTTAAACTTGTGGCTGTTTCTGATTGTTGCGGATATCTTTTAACAGCTAATGTTACTTTTGCATTACCTGCTAATGTTTTAAAATCAGGTACAAATCTTCTTACAGCTAAAAATACTTCACCTGCAATAGTTGGTCCTGTAGATCTACCTTGTGCGTTTTGTGCTCTTGATTGTAAATCAAAATCATATGATTTTACAAAAGATGTAACAGTTGTAGTTGTACCATTTGGATTAACTTGATCGGTACCTACTTCATGTTCAAAAAATGTCGTTTGACCTAATCCTGATTGACCTACAATAACAGGAAAAGTACCTGACGCATTATCATCAAATTTAGTTGCAAAAGGTGTTGGATAAACTGTTCCATCAATCCATGATGTTCTAGCTTCAGTTCCAATATACCAAACACCACCTTTCATAGGTTCACCATAATTAAATACAACATACTTATCATTGTAATCAGACCCTGTTGATGGGTAATACCAAACAACTTCAGTAAATTGATTATTTAATCCTGCATTTACTTGTTGACCTTTTGTAGTATCTGCTGAATCATATACAAAATCTTCTACACTACATGGTAATGATTTCACTGTACCATCAAACATGAAGAAACCATTTGGTGACATCCAAAATGCAGTACCATCTATTTCAACAGCAGCATTTTTACCTATTAATCCACAGTTTGTACCAACCTGTTCAAAACCAAATGTAAAAGGTGCACCAATAAATTTCATTGTATACAAAGCATTATCAGTCCAAACTAAAATTACTTCTTTTGCTTTTAACGCACCAATAATTTTTGTACCATCTTGTAATCTTTGTGAACCTGCAGAATTAATTGCTGTGGGACTATAATCATTTATATCTTCTTGATCAGAAAATCTTATAAACATATCATCCTGTGTTGCGGTATTTCCTATTGTTGTTTCTGTACCTAAATGAATTAAGTGTCTAGTTGTTGGAGATACAAGTGTTACCCTTGTTGCAGTAGGATTATTACCTGTTGCAAAATTAGTTGTTGTTGTTGATGCTCTGGTTGTTAGTCTTGCTGGATCACCTGCGTTCCATGTAAATGTTTTACCATTTGCAATAGTTGCAATTAATACTTCACCAAAATTACTTAATGACCATAAACCTGGTTCTAGAGAAACATCAGATGCTGCAGCTGCTTCACCCCAGTTACCTGCACCCCAAGTGTCAATACCCCAACCATAACCATATGATTGTTCTGCAGGACCAACTTGTTCGTAAGGTTTAACTTGTAAGCTACCACCTGTTGATACCGTTCCTCCAGCATTACTAGCTTGTGTAATTGTAAACACACTTGTGCTTGTAACAGAAGTTACTTGAAATAGTTTATCTTCAAAGTCAGAGTTTTGATAACCTGTACCACCTGGTAAAGTTACATTGTCTAATAATACAATATCACCTGCTGATAAACCATGATTTGATTTTGTTATAGAACAAATAGCTGAACCACTAGTTGTTGCAATAGTACAAGATGTTAATGTTGCTTTTAAAGGTGTAACATCATATAATTGTCCCTCAAAATATATAAGTAAAAATTTATCTGTACCGATAGCAACGTATCGGTTACCATCTAGATCTACGAATGCAAATTGTCTTCTTGCAACACCACATATAGTATCTGTAACAAGTGATGACCATCCTCCTACTTTTTCTGGAAGACCATATCTAAATCTTGTATTGTCACAATCAACCCATCTAAACTCTGCACCAGAGTCAGTGTTTTGTTTGTCTATTCCTGGTAAGACTTTAAAATCAATTAGAGCCATGGTCCGTGCTCCTATATTTTATCTTTGTAGACCCAGCCTCTTGTAGCATTAACATACACTAACGTAAAAGCCGAAGCGTTTGCTGAAACAACTAAATTAGAGGCAGCACCATTTATATTGGACCCGTTTCTTCCAACTGTTAAATTGTTAGATGCAAGGTTATTACCACTGTCTATAAATGTGACTTCGTTTCCGATAGCAGGTGAAGCTGGTAGATTAATTGTGATAGGGCCACTAATACCAGAACCAGATGTATCGATCAAAACTTGATCACCATTGACTGTTGTGTAAGTAGCAGTTGGTGTGTAGTAACCTTTTGTTTGTAGTTTTCCTGTAATATTTGTACCATCAGAATACAATACAGTTGTTGATCCAACTGGTAATGTAAGTCCTGTTCCTGATACAGTTTTAACTGTTAGTGTATAATTGTTTGATGATCTAGTTGTAGCATCTTCTACTATAAATACTCTTTCTGCAGAGTCAGGCATAGTAACTGATCTGTTTGCAGTTAGTGTACCAGTTAGTTTGTAGTATAAATTTTTACCGTTTGCTGTGGCATGATTTGCTAAAGATAAAGCAACATCACCAGATCCTACTGCTAATGATATATAACCTGATGCTGCCTGTTCTAATATTTGTAAATTTGTATTTGTGATTGTACCCCAGGTACCTGACTTTTCACCTGTCGTTATCAGTTCTAGTTTTAAATCACTTGATGTGCTTGACGCCATATATTTCTCCTACGGATTATTCGGGTCGATAGGTACCCAAACTCCAGTTGCATTTGGATCTATCGGTATCCATGATATCACATCTACCGTGTTAGTTGCAAGTTTTAAATGCTGTCCTGTTACAGGAACTCTGGTAATTAAATCAATTGCTGTGTTCCCTATAGCAACATTTATCCTATTACCATTAGGTAATACTACAACATTTTGAATACCTACACCGGCAAATGTTGTTGCTGAAAAGGCTGTTGCTCCAAAAAACATATATTATCCTCTACTCGTTTGGATAGGTACCCAGGTCTGTGTAGCACCTGGTACAATACCATCCCATTGTTTTATATTAACATCAGTTGTACCGATTTCAAAACCTTCTCCAGAAGGTAAAGCTTTTGCTTTAGCTATCACAGTTACATCACTTGTACCAACGTTAAATCTCTTACCTGTTACAATAGCTGTGGCGTTTGCTTTAGCTGTAGCATTACCTAAAGCTATTTCAATACCATTACCTGTAACTGATAAATTACATTTACCAATAATAGTTACTTGGCCTGTTGCTAGATCTAAGCCATTACCTGTAATAGTTGGTTTAGCACCTGCTGTTGTAGTAACAGTTCCATTACCTAATTCAAAACCATTACCTGTAACCGGTACGTCTTTACCAATTGATGCTTCTGCATTACCAATACCTAATTCTAATCCGTTACCAGATAATACTTCTTTTGCTTTACCAATAATAGTTACATTACCGGTAGATATATTTACTCGTTTACCTGTGACTGATACATTTGCTTGACCAATGATTGTAGAGTTACCAATGCTAACATTGATCTGTGATCCAAGGACATTGACGAATGCGTTAGGATTAAACCCTACATCTGAGAAGGGTGCGGCTGCAAAAGGTGTAGCACCAAAATACATGCGAGATTACCTCGCTGTTGCTGGGACGTTATTAGATCCTACTAATGATTGACCAAATGCTAAATAATAAAAATCAGCACTTCCATTAGTACTTGCTCCTGTACCTCTATGTTTAATACCATTACTTAGTATATCTAAAACTTGATTTGCATTATTTACTGTTTCAGCATTATCATTATTTGGAGCTAAATAATCATTCATAGCATTTATACCATTAATTTTATTTGTGTACAAAATCCAATCATAACCTGCTGTATCTCTTTTAGTTATAAAAATAGAGGGTTTAAATCCAGTATAAATAAATGTACCATCTGCATTATTATTACCAGTATATTTTCCAAACTTACTATAACCAGTTTTTTCTGTAAAACAATAAGCTATCATTACTTGACCATTTTGATTTGTATTTGTATTTGTATGTACAGTAAAAACACTTGATGTAGGTTCAGTATCATTAAAAGCACCTGTTGTATCTTGTGCAGCTTCTTGATTATTTAATTTTAAATTTTTAATTGCAGTTAAACTACTGTGATACATAACCCAATTTTCAGTTGCACCAGTATTTTTTATTAATACTATTGATGGTTTTGCACCTAATCCATGACCAACAGTTGCAGTTGCTCCAGTTCCTGTCCATTTAACAATTGAAAAACCTGATGTTGTATTTACAGATACAGTTGAAGCTACACTTCCATCATTATTTGCTGAACCAGTGGTTCCCGCTGCTCTCCAGTTCCAGCTTACATAGTTATGACCTGATCTATTAACATTATCGCCTGTTCCCAAAGTGTAGCCATCAGAGTTAAATGCAGTTAATTCATCTGATGTTGTTGATTCTGCTAGAGTAGCAGATGAAATTAATCTTTTATTAGCACCTCTTACTTTATCAAATAAAACATGAGTATCTGCATTTGTTCTTGATTTAATCCAAGCCCAATCTGGTGCAAAGTTTAAAGTGTCAATAGAAGTATCTACTGAACTCCATAACACACTATCAAAATACTCTGTAGATTTATTAATTGTTGTATAAGCCATATTATAAATTTAACCCCTTTGTTGATAAAGCTGTAAAGCCAGTTGGTACATCATATTCAAATATTCCATTATTACTAGCATTAGTTCCAGCACTAGATATTGCTACTGTTGCAAAATATCCATTACCAAAATTATACCTACTAATTCCAGTATTACCACCATAACCCCTCATAGCATGAGCAGGCATATAATATTCTCCGGCTGTTAGATTTGTAAATGCTGCTGTAGAGTTTGCATAAGTTTGATCTGCTCCACCAGAACCATTAGCCCATTGGCCATTTCTACCAAATGTTATTTTATTATTATCCAAATCTAATGCAATCATCATAATATCATCTGTGCTAAAACCACCCATGTAAGATGATTGAGCATCGTCTCCTACTTTATTACCATTAGAAAATTGACAACCTTTACCTCCATATGGTGTGCCTTGTAAACCATGACCTGTACTTACATTTGCAAAACTTGATTGTGCTCTAGCCACACCTACTTGATCTATTTCTGCTAAATCTGCAGCTTTTACTTCCCAATAAAATTTACCAGAATTTGCTGCTAAAGTAGAAGCTATATAACTATAATCACTTCCATTGTTTCCACCACTTGCAGTGTTATTACCTTGTATTATAGATATGTATCTTGAGTTTATTGGATTTAATGTGCAAAAAACATTACTTGGACAATCTTCTGTTTTTGTAAGTGTACCATTTCCTGAACTCCAATTATTAGAGTTAGGTGATTCATCTGTTAATGAATTACCATTTTTTAAAATAAAGAAACCATTAGTTCCATAAGATACACTAGGGGTCGTATTTATTTTCCATTCTCCAGTTGTGCTATCAAAAGAACCGAAGTCTGATGCTTGATATAATTGATTATCACAAAAGTGAATATGAGAAAGCGAACCATCAAAATATTGTGTATCATTTCCACTTCCAATTTTCCAAGTTTGAGAATTATTACCAAAGTTAAATAAACTTTCTCTGCCTGATGTAGGATTTGTATCTGTTGCAAATGATGTTTCCTCCACACCATTAATCCACATTTTCATTCTATCTCCTGCTGTACTATTCGAACTATCCCATCTTAAAACAATATGATACCAACCATTACAATCTCTAAAAACTCTATTAGTTTGTAATCTACCACCATTAGAATATGAACCTGCTTGATAACTCCACCAATCTAATTTATCATCAGAAGCACCAAATCTAACAACATCTTGATTACTGTTATCTAAATGACAAGTTGAAACAACTTGATCGCCATTAGTTATAGTTCCTCTTTTAAGCCAAAAACTCCAAGTCCATTTTGTTCTTGTTCCACTTGAGGCATAAGCTTTACTGATATTTGTACTAGCCATTAGTTAAATTGTGCTCCTCCTGACGCACCGTGAGATATTGTAATTGTAAACTGACGGTCCGCTGTTTGGGCCTGTGCATCTGTTGCTCGTATAGTAAACGTATACGTTGTCGTAGCAGTTGACCCTGATTCAGTACCAGTGATTGCACCTGTACTTGTATTTAAACTTGCACCACCTGGAAGCGATCCAGATTGTACAGCAAAAGTTGTAGCATTTGTTGCAGCAACTGTAAAGTTGATAGTTCCGCCATTTGAAACTGTTCCTAAACTGCCTGCCGCAGTTGTCCATGCAGGTGCATCAGATACAGTTAATAAAGCTGTTCCAGATCTACATGCAATACCATCGTTATTTTCTAATCTTAAAAAGTATGTACCATCTACAGATATTGTAAATGTTGCAACAACTGTTGTTGCATTTGTAAATGATACTGAATCTGCAGTGACTATCGCGCCAGTAGATGAATTGATTGCATCAACAAAAGGTGGTGTTGAGCTGTCTTTAAAATTTGTACCTGTAAGTGTTACAGCTGTTTGTGTGTTTTCAATAACACTTGGACTAATAGATCCTATGGTTGGAAACGTAATACTATCTGCAAAAGATAATGTCCCTGATCCGTTGGTCGCAATTACTTGATTCGCTGTACCATCAGCTGTTGGTAATTTTAAAAATGCACCTGTGTTAATTGTAGATGAATTATGATTTATAAAATTACCCATGTTCGCATGTGATGAACATTGGTAGTATAAAATATTTGGTGTATTGTTATCGACTGCAATAGTTGTATGTGCACCAGCATTACCTGGTGTACCCGATGTTGTAACACCTGTTGTAAATGCAGTTGACTTTGATACGTTATTGTAAAATCTTAATGGGTGACCAGAGTTAGATGCATCTGATTGATCAAACTTGTAGTAGTATGGTTTACCTGTATCATTACCTTTTAATTCAATGATAGGTGTTTGAATACCATTTATAAAATAACCATTAGAACTTCCAACATTGTGATATGGAGAAGCTGCAGTTTTAGATGCAACAGTTACTGTAAATACTTTTGGACTTGATGAAGAAAAATAATCGCCCTCAAATCCTCCACCACCAGAATCTTTACTGATGATTAGGTTACCCTGTTGGTCTTGTATTGTATCTACTTTTAATATACTACTCATAATTATCTTGCCGTTGCTGGTATTCCGTTTGTTCCTACGTTAGCTACTAATGGTTCTTCTGCAAATGCTAAATAAAGATATGTACCACCATTAGCATTTTTACTACCATCTGTATTTCTTAATTTAAAACCATTTGATAATATATCTGTTGTTGCAGAATCATTTTGCTCTGCATCAGTTTCAACAGGTGTTAGATATCTTCCCGTTGGATTTGCTGGATCTACACTTCTCTTAGTATCAAGAATGTACCATCCATTTGTTCCATCAGTTCTTTTCCACATAATCCAACTAGGTTTAAATCCTGTATAAACAAATCTACCGTTTGCATCTCCATTACCTGTGTATAATCCAATTTTTGAATAACCTTTAATACTTCTAAAACAATAACCAACCATTGTTCCAATATTGTTATCGTAGTTATTAGCATTAACTCCAAAAGTTGTAGTTGTTATTCCATTACTTCCTGCCCAATAATCAGTTGTTGTTCCTTGCGCACCAGTTTGACTAAGATAAATATATCTATCATCTTCATTTCCACCAGTTAAAACAGAGGACCAACCAACAAAACCATTAGCATTGGAAATACTTTTTGTTAATATAAGTTCTGGCTTACCACCAAGTCCATGTCCAATATCTGCATTAGTTGTTCCAGTCCATTTTACAATACTAAATCCTCTTGCAGTATCTGCTGATACAGTTGTTGTTATACTTCCATCTGTGTTATTTGAGCCTGCTCCATTTGCTTTCCAGCACCATGCTACATATGTACCTCCATTAGCATTTGTATCAGTAGCAGTACCAACAGTAAAACCATCACTATCAAAAGAAGAAATATAACTACTATCTGCTCCAACAGCAGTAGTTGAGGATGAGTGTAAGTATGAAGACCCTCCAGGAGCATTTACCATTCTATGGTTTGATGTAGTGTTTCGTCTTTTTATCCATACCCAATCAGGTTGAAAACCTATTCCTGTTTGTGCATTAGAACTTCCTGTACCAGTATAAAGTTTAGTATTATTATATAAACTTGGTTTTGTTGTTGCTGCGTATGCCATATTATTTTTTATCCATAAGTGTTAATATTTTTTGTATTTAATGCGTAATATCCAGATGGTACATCATATTCAAATAAACTTCCATTACCATTTGAACCTGCAGAAGTTATAGGTGTAATTCCAAAAAATCCATCCCCCCAATTCATATCAATGTTTGAAACTGTTGTTCCACCATTGGGTGCTATATAAGGAAGGTAGGTTTTTGTTAAATCAATACCTGTTACAACTGCATTTCCACTATTAAAATAAGTTCCGTTTTTGTGTAATTTTAAAGTTCCAGCATCCATATCAAAAGCCATTCCAAATATATCGTTTGCTGAACCTGAATAAGCAGATGAAACTTCAGAGCCATCTTTTCTAACCGACCCAGCATCAGGTCTATAAGTAACTCCTTTACTAGGATTACCACCTTGCACTATTGGAATATCAGCATCTATAATTCCTACAAAAGCCGCTTGGTTTCCAGAACCAATTAATCTCCATTTCCATTCCCAATACCATTTACCTTGATTAAATCCTAAAGTTCCACTGGAAGCCACATCATAAGGTGAGCCCCCTAATCCATCAAGAACCTGTGCTCCATATTCATGTAATCCACCATTTATATTATTGTTAAAATTTATGGTGCAGTGATTATTTGTTGGTGTATCAAGTGATTGTTTTAAATTTCCATTAACTGCAAAAGTATTTCCTTGACCTGAACTATCTGTACCTAGTGCACCAGAGTTTTCAAATTTTAAATGAAAACCATTTGTACCCCAAGACAAACCAGATGGTGATTTAAATTTCCAAATACCTGATGTAGAATCAGTTTCACCAAATGATGTTGGAGTTAATTGTTGTCCATCTACAAATGCAACATGACTCATGTATCCATCTAAAAAATTTGAACTGTTTGTATAGCTTCCAACATAGTGTGTGGCTGCAGCAGGAGTCGTAGCATTTTGTGATGGAACAGTATCGGTAGAAAAACTAGTTTCTTCAACTCCATTAATATATACCCTAACTCTATTAGAACCAGTTCCTTGAGTAGTATCAACAGCCGTAACTATGTGATACCAAGCCGAGGTATCTCTAAGTAATCTGTTAGTTGTTTTTTGATAAACAGTATTACCCGATTCTGCTGCATAAATAGTAAAAGTATCATTACTAAGTGCTAGTGATATTCTATTATTAGAATCTGCATAGTGACTAAATACATAATGATTAGCATTACTTATATGAGTTGATCTTTTAACCCAACAACTAAAAGTGTATGTTTGTGTATTTTGTCCTGTTACGCTTCTACTTAAATAACTATTTGCCATAATATTATCCTAATTAAATCTTGCTGAATTATTTGCTCCTACTGTTACATTTATAGTAAACGCTCGATCAGCAGTTTGCCCTTCCGCATCTGTTGCTCGAACTGTAAAACTAAACAATGTATCTGAAGAAATTCCAGATGATACAGTTCCTGTTATTGTAGCAGAACCTGAACCAGTATTCAATGATAGACCTGTTGGTAAAGATCCTGATTGCACTGCAAAAGATGTTGCGTTAGTTGCTGTAATTGTAATTGTTGAAATAGTTGCTCCCGCAGAAAATGCTCCTAATGACCCTGCTGCTGTTTGCCAGGCTGGTGCATCAGAAACTGTAAGTACAGCACCTGTTTGTACTGCATTACCATCTGGGTTTTCAATATATAATTTATAAGTTCCATCAACAGGTAAAGTAAACTTAACTGTAATACTTGTTGCAGATGAAAATGATACTTCATCAGCTACAACAGTCGCTCCTGTAGAATTGTTGATAGCTGTAACCAAAGGTACCGATACAAAATTAGTTCCTGCGATTGTACAAGTAGTTTGTGTGTTTTCAATTGTTGATGGTGTAATAGATGAAAAAGTTGGTCTTGTTTCTGTAGTTAAAGTAATAGATCCACCAAGGGCCACTGCTTGACCGTTGATTGTAATTTGTCCTGAACCTTGTAAAGCTGCGTTAGCAACAGAAGTATTTGGTAAAGCAATACTTGCACCACTAGGCACAGTTATAGTATCACCGCTATCTCCTAGTTGTACACCTGTCCCTGATCTTGGACTTACTTTATTTACTTTTACTTCACTCATTATCTACCTACCGCCGGTATGTTGTTTGATCCTACTAAAGGATTTTCTGCAAATGCCATATAGATATATTGAAATCCACTTCTATTCATATAAGTGTGTCCTGTTCTTGGCATAAAACCATTTGACAGTAAATAAGGTAAATCTTCATCAGTTTCTGCTCCACTATTTTCTGAAAACAACCATTCCATAGAATCAGCTACATTTGTTGGTGATCTCACTGAATCACAAATTGTCCATTGTTGTCCAGAATCATTACTTCTTTTTACTATAACCCATGCAGGTTTAAACCCAGTATAGATAAAATTATTTGAAGTAGAACCATCAGCACCGTTACCGGTATATGTGCCGAACTTACTAAAACCAGGTTTTTCTGCAAAGCAGTAAGCAATCTGATCTTCTGTATTTGTATTTACTTCTCCATCATTTCCAATTGTAAATACAGACGTAGTTGGTTCAGTATCGTACCATCGGGCGTTTGATGTAGCTTGTCCATTTGTAGTGTTAAATCTCATATATTTTGTTGCGCCTAAAGCTGACCAATAAGCAGCCCATTGTTGTCCATTTTCATAACTCTTTAAAATTATTACTTTTGGTTTTGCTCCAAGACCATGACCTACAGTCGCCCCTGCTGAACCATTACCAGTATATTTAACTATTGATATTCCTGCGGTCGTATTAACTGAAACTGTCGATGCTAAAGTTCCATCTGAATTAGCTGAACCTGCTCCATTTGCTTTCCAGTTCCATGACACATATGTATCAGAATTATTATTTACACCTGTTTCACTACCAAGACTAAATCCATCACTATCAAAAGCAGTTAATGCAGTTGAAAGTGTAGCTTGAGCAGCAGCATCATCTGAAAATATAGTTTTAGTTGCACCTCTTACGGCATCTGTAAGTCTGTGACCAACGGCAGCATTTCTTTTTTTAATCCAAGTCCAATCTGGCTGAAATCCAACACCACTTATAGATTGTGTTGAACCATTACCTGTATAAAGTTTAGTATTAAAATGTAATCCTGGTTTATTTATCTGTGCCATTAACTATACTCCTGTGCATTAATTGATTTAGTGCATACTGCTCTGTAATTTGTTGGTGGAGTATATTCAAAAATACCTACTCCATCAGTTGGATTTTGTGCTGATGATACAGCAGTTGTGCCGAAATAACCATTACCAAAATTAAAATGCATTAATCCTTTATTTGTATAACCTCCAGGTGTATAACCATGAACTAAACTTGAAGCTAAATCTGTAGCAGCAGTCCCTTGACTGACTCCATTTTTATAAAATGATATTGTTCCTGCAGTTACATCAAAAGCACACCCAATAATATCACCAGTTGTGTAACTAGCACCATAAGAAACATAACCACTACCATTCCATTTAGTTCCGTCATTTTTGTATAAAATTTCATGATTACCTTCCAAACTACCGTTTGAATTAATAGGATCATCACATATTCCTACACCAAAATCATCGCCTACAGTTCCTACTTTACATTCAAAATAATATTTACCTTTAGCTAAATCACCTAGTGTTGCTATAGCATTATTATTTTGCCCATTTCCTGTTTGTCCTTGTAAAGAACTATTAGTATTTGAATAAGTTGGGTTATTAGTTGTTATTCTTCTTGCATTAGGATTTAATGTAGCAAAAATATTTGAAGGCGTGTCTTTATTTTGAATAATTGTACCATTGGTTGTCCAATTGTTTCCTTGACCTGAGGAGTCTAACCCCATATTTGCAGAGTTATCAAATTTTAAAAAGAAACCATTTGTACCATAAGTAACTGATGGTGCAGTTTTAGGTTTCCAAATTCCTGTTGTTACATCTGTTTCACCAAAAGTTGATGCAGCATAAGAATAACCATCTGTAAAATGAAAATGTGCCATTTGGCCATCAAAAGGTGTATTTGGTAATGAACCAGTAGCAAATGAACCTATAGTATGTAATCTTGCAGTGTTTATATAAGTTGTTTGAAAATTTTGTGATGGATAAGTATTATTAGCTAAATCAGTTTGTACTTCTCCATTTACATATAATCTTAATCTATCACTTGCTGTGCTTTGTGTTGTATCAAATCTAATAACATGATGATACCATCCAGAAGTATCAACATATTTAGCATTTGTTCTTACTTGATATTGTGTGCTTCCATAATAACCACTAAAATTTAATCTTCCAGTATGTAGATATAAATCATCACTATTAGAACCATCTGCTCCTGCATCAAGAATTCCAGGATTTGATGATGTGCTTCCATTCATTTTAATCCAATAAGAAATTGTAAAAGTTCTTCTATTACCCGCTTGTGCAAAAGTTTTTGATAAATATGCTGATGCCATTAACAGAATCCTCCAGAGTTTTGTATACCAACTTCAGACGTTAAAGTAAACGCTTGATCCGCAGTTTGACCTTGAGCATCTGTTGCTCGAATTGTAAATGAATATTGTGTTTCGCTTGTAACTGTTGGCATTGTTCCCGATAATACTGCTCTGTATGTAGAACCACTTACATTTGATGTAGATCCGATTGTTACACCAGCAGGCAAAGCTCCTGAAACAGGAGACGTTGAAATTGTTGAAGCACTATCTGCTGTTATGTCTAAGTTTGCTGAATAAGATTGACCAGATTCTGCATTTGATAAACTTGTTGTAGTCCACACTGGACCATCTGATACTGTTAAATCTGTACCACTTCTGGCTGCATTACCATCTGGATTTGTGACTAAAATTCTAACGTTTTGTCCATTTGTTAAACCAGCTGTACCTGTTGTAAATGAAATAGATGTTGCACTTGTAAATGTAACAGATGTTGCAGATTGAAAAGCACCGTTTGCTCTTTGTAATTCTACTTTTGGTATTGATGCAAAATTCTGTCCTGTAACAGTTATTGTGCCACCTACATCTGCATCAATAACTGTTGGTGTAAAACTAGATATAAC
>Ga0209348_1000814_pt1 | contig 15701 bp, 25 predicted proteins | sample ETNvirenome_2_30_FD_184065 | JGI IMG/M metagenome (GOLD analysis project Ga0209348, IMG submission 184065) | Marine viral communities from the Pacific Ocean - ETNP_2_30 (SPAdes) (version 2) | ecosystem: Environmental > Aquatic > Marine > Oceanic | place: Pacific Ocean | collected 2013-06-22 | reverse complement strand
AGGCTATTTGTGCATAGTCTTCATTTTACTGATAGTACGATTCTTATGGTGGTTAGTATAAGTTTATTCAGCCCAGTTAGCACAAGCTGGGCTTTATTTTTCGGATAGGTCGCACCTATCAAAATCCAAGAGTATATAATGTGAGGGTCGATGAACCCTGTGACTATTATGCACCACCTTTGTTTGTTTGTCGTGCAACTCTTGGTAATATTTACAGATAAGTAGCACTTATCAAAAACCAAGAGTCGTACCTCATTTGTAGTAGGTTTAGTATACCTTCTTAGCAGATTATAAAATGGATGTTGTCAAAGGTGCACCTTGTTGATAGCCTTCTCTTGGTAATAATTAGCCTTTCCTACCATATATCCCTGTAAAACTAAAACTCTCTTACTGATAAGACGCGCTGTAGTAATGGTTTTAGTATGGACTAAGTGGATTCATTGAAATTATTCAACACTTAGTCAATATTTAATGAGTGAATCTGTCAGCATTAAATACAGGACGTTGGTACAGTCTGTGACAGTCAGACGAAAGGCAATGTTTTAAACTAATAAATAAACCAAAAGGAATGACATGACATTAGAAGAAAAACAAGAAAAAATAACTAATTACATATTAGGTGGTGATAACCTATATGAAGAAGTGCTATGGTTAGTTTCAGAATTAACAGATATGTTAAAAGAAAAAGGAAAAAACATAGACGATATTTTTGATTATGCTCTTGAATAGAAATACTAATGAAATACCTTACCAGTAAACATAACAAGAAATACATAGGTTGGGGTTTAGTAGAAAGCAAATTAAAAGAAAAACTAAACTATCAACAGTATTTGTTTATTAAAACAATGAGCATGACAGCAGTTAGATATGGTTTAGCTGATTTGTTAAACAATGATTATGAAAGAGAAATTGATTTGATTGACGATACATCAGAACAAACCAATATGTGTATTGCAGATTTATTAAAACCAGAATATGAAATAATAGAGGAGGAATAATGCCATATGATACACTTAGATGATATCATTAATGTTTGCACTAACTTAAAAGATGAGATTGGTGGTGTAGATAAAAACGATAAACCCATTGTGGGTAGAGGCTTTAACTATGGTGTCGTTGAAACTTGCAACAGGATAGCTAGACATTTTACTGAAGTAGAACGTGAAAAGGACATAGACATAGCTATTAAAGCCGAGAAAGAAGAATGGAAAGGATTGAATGGCTACAATAAAGAATATATATTCGATGAAGAGGTGCTAAGTTGAGAGAACTATCTGTTGTCAGCAAATGGAGACATTTGTCTGAACAAAGAATGACAGAACTAATGACAGCATCCCCAGAACATATAGACCAAGGTGAACTGGATTATGAAGCTGGTCAAAAGACAGCCTTTAGCAAAGTCGAAAGGCTGTTGAAACGAAAAAGTAAGCTGTCAGATAGTTTATCTGATGATGCTTATGAACTGTGGTGGAAAGCCGACCTTGGCTAACCATCAACCTTATAAGGCAGTAAAAAGAGGACTGCCTACAGCAACCATTGGAGTGATTGGTGAAAACTTAGTAGCCAATCACTTAATGATGAACAAATACTTAGTCTTTCGTTCTGAAAATGATGTCAACGCTGTTGATATGATTGCCCTTTCCCCTACAAAAAACAGAAGATTTATAACCATACAGGTTAAGTACCATACTGTTCATTATGAGACTACATATGGAAAATCATTAAAAGTTAATATAACGCCTACATACGCTGATTATATTGCTGTACCTATTGACAGAGGATTTTTTGATGATAAACCCCATATACTGTTTTACAAAGCAGAAAAAGAAAACCTAGGAAAAAGGTATGTTCGTGAATTTGGTTGGAAACCACCATTTTACAGAATGCCTTCTTACACCAGGAATCAACACAAAACCAAGTGGGCTAAAGACTACTATAGCCTACCAAAATAACAAGGACTGAACTCATGTACACATTGCCAGTTATTGCCTTTATATTGTGTTTACTTGCATACTATTACATAGTTTACAAGGAAATATGACTATCACTAGAGTAAATACCTCTACCCTACTATTTGAGCGTAATCAAAATGAACAGCTTGAAAAGAACTTTGTAGGGCAAAGTGGTAGCGACAGAACATTTGAGGGTGCTTTCTAAGTACCCTCTCTGTTCTGATTACATAATAACATTCTTAGTTTCAATCCTTTTTGGATTTTCCCACCAATGTATTTTCATATAACATTGTGTTTTTACAATGTCTTGCTTTTTATTCTCTAAACCTTTATTAAAATCATACCAAATAGGTAGACTAATTCCACCCCCTACCATAATTTTCATTGCATTAACAATAGGTAGTAACCATCGTGTATATCCTTGAACAGATTTTAAAGATTCCTTTTCAATAATATCATTAATAGGATGGTCATTCATTCTAAACCATTCATTAACAGAAATTAAAGAGCTATATCTTTGTTTTTGTGACTCTGTAAGCTTTTTTGACTCGTTAATACCCTTAACATCGGTAATCATTCGTCTTAAAACGCTATTTTCATATGTAATTAAAACATTCGTAGTGAAATCTGGCTGAGTTTGCTCATAAACTGTGTCTGACCAAGGATTATGTTGTAACATATTCTGTAGCATCTCATTTTCTTTTGTTAAAGCATTGATTTTGTCTTTTAAAAGACCAGCATAGCTTAAATCCTCTTCTTGATGTAGGTCGCTAAACCCCATTTCATACTCCTTTTGTGTGTTTTTTATGTCATTACCATACACCTCAAGGATTTTCTCTACATTGTTACTTCTCATGTCTGATTCTGGTTTCATCCATGTATATAAAGTATTTCGAGAAATGTTTAGCTCACGACTAATTACAGTTAATGGAATCTTAGTGGTCTTTAGCCACTCTTTGATTATTTGCTTATTCATAGTTGCCCACTTTGAGTTTGCAGTTATCAAAATTGTACTATAACAGTACACATCAAATTAAAATTTATTCACAAACCTGTCAATATAAAATTTAAATATTGCTTAAAAAAACATTAAAATAACTTTAACATTACATCTTGCTTATAAAAGTACGGATGTGTAACTTTACAAAGGAATTAATATGAGATTAGATACGTTAATTAATACGAAAACTAAACATCAACTGCTACAATTATCCCTCAAACTCAAACGAACTACCACAGACGAACAAAGAGCATTAATCAAGGGGGATTATTATGCAGATGAGATACATAAGATAAGACACCTCTCTAAATATAAACTCGTTCAGTATATGAATAAGTTGAAAATGGACAAAGGTGTTAAGTTAGGCAGAATAATATCTGCAAAAATTGCCCACTCAAAGAAACTCAAGGATAAAAAAGGATTAGCAAATGCTAATTTCCTTTGGAATCAACTTGACAAAACTGTAATACAGAAGCTTGAGCTTTTGAATTATAGTAGGAACAGGTTGTATTACAATTCTTGAGTGACCCCTTGGTAAGCCCTCACTACCCTCGACTACCACGAACATGGGGGCTTACCAATACCCTTAAAAGATATGAATAACAATAATCAAATTGTCAATCTAATTAAAGAACGATTAGAAGTTGGCAAAAGAGAATACAAGCAAGAAGTAGATGTACATGATGGTCGTAACTGGACTCAAGAATCCCTTGAGGAAGCGTTAGACTTGGCTGTATATCTATCTGCTGAAATAGTAAAACGAAAAGAACCTGTACAATACAGATATATTGTAACAGCTAGACTGTCTGACCAAGAGAATGATACATTCATTTTCTCTAGAAGGTACAGAAAAAAAGCATCTGGTATCTGGCTAAGACATAAAACATTTTGGCATTTGACTGAAGAATGTTTAGGAATAGCTAGACAAGATGTAGACGAATATATTGAAGAAGATTATAGAGATGCTTATATCGTTAGCGTTGTAGAGGTTACATCTGATTATATAATAAAGCAATTAATGGGTTCTCATTGCTTATATGCAGTAGACTACATTAAAAGGGAAAAAGATGAACAGGCCAACACAAACCAACATCAAAAAGATATTTAGTGGCAAAGGCATCCAGTTAGGTGCTGGTTCATTAGATATGATTGAAAAAGAAATGGTTTTCTTTGCACAGAGAATGGCTAAACGCTGTGTAGATGGAAACTTAAAGAGATTAACACCAGATTTATTCTGGGTAGCTATGGGGAGAAACATAGATAGTGAATAAAAAAGTAGAGCCTTTTGTTGAAGACGAAGACTTTGTTGATTTCTTGATATACTTAAAAGAAAAAGAAGGTTACACAGCTAATAACTTAATTAGCGTAGTTGAGAAACCTTGGAAATACAAAACTGAATATTTAGAGTTTCATAAGGAGAATTATGGCACATCTAATTGAGAGTATGTTTTACTTAGGTGAAACACCTTGGCATGGTATAGGAACACCATTAAAAGAAGTTCCTACAATAGAAGAAGCGTTAGAACTAGCTGGTATGAATTTCACAGTAAATAAAGTACCTACATTATATAGACTTGATAATTGGCAAAATCCAAATTTTCCAGATATATTGGAAGAAACTGGACATTTTGTAACAGTTCGTTCTGATACAGGAAAACCAATAGGTAATGTTGGTAGTAAATATGAAGTACTACAAAATCGTGATGCTTTTGAACCATTTGGTGTAATTGCTGATTATGGCTACACGCTGGAGACTGCTGGTGTAATTGATGGTGGTAAGAAAGTATGGATATTAGCTAAAACACCAGAAACCTTTAAGGTTGGTGATGATTTAGTACAAGATTATATCCTTATGTACACATCGCATGATGGTAGTAGTGGCAGTTGCTTTAGAGACGTAAACATTCGTGTTGTCTGTAATAATACCCTTACTTGGGCATTAGGAAGTAAAGTAAACCATGAATATAAGTTACGTCATACTTCTTCTATTACAAGTCGTGTAAAAGAACTCACGGAAAACCTAAAAGAGCGTGATGGTAATGTTGCTCAAGCAATAGGAACAATGAATCGTTTCCATGAATACGATATGTCTCCTAATGAGTTTAAATATTACTTAGAGGCAGTAATGCCTTGGTTAAAGAACAGACACAAGGAATCTATCCCAGAAATGGGAATCTTTGTTCGTAACAGAGCAAAGCCTGTGTATGAAAAGATTACTAACCTGTTTTACAATGGGAAAGGTAATAAAGGAGAAACCTTATGGGATGCTTATAATGCCATTACTGAGTTTCACGACCATGAGAAGAACCATAAAGACTGGGTAAAAGGTACTCAGTTTGGTGCATCTTATCGTGATAAAGCTAATGCATTTAAGATAGCATCTAAGATGGTAGCTAATAAAGCTCCAGAATTAATAACCTACAACTAATAAAGGAGTTATATGGATTCTGAACAAGATATGTATGCATATCAATTACGTGATGAAGACTATAAACCCTTCGTAGAGACTATAGGAGGAGGCAGTTTTAATGCCTCCTACCTAACTTGGTCTGTATGTTGGGACAAACTAAAACAACTCTACCCTATTTGTAAACATGAATGGGTCATGTACGAATATGGAGAGAAACCATTTGCTGGTATTATGCAACCAGATGGTACTGTTATAGTTCATTGTAAAATCACATATGAAACCAGAGATGGTGACAAATATACCCATGACGAATACCTTGCTGTTCGTGACAATAGAAATAATGCTGTTTCTAATCCAGATTCTGCTATGATGGAGAATACCTATCGTAGAGCTTTAGCTAAAGGAGTATCTACTCTAACTGGCTTTGGTATTGAATTATGGATGGGAGAAGACATTAAAGAGCTTGTTAATTATAGACCTCAGACTTTAATGAATGGCAAAAGACCCACTCCAGGTGGAGTTACTGTTGACCAAAATGTAAAGCTTGATGCTTTGATGAGGGATAATAAAGCTAACAAAGCTGATAAAGACAAATTAAAAGCTATGAAAGAAGCTGGATGGGAAGGCGTAACTGAACAGATGGCTGAAATTCTTATAGCTGATGTAAAAGCTGGTATCCAAAACAACAAAAAACCAACACAAGCTAGGACTAAGTACGTAACTACTTTAATTGTAAATAGTAACATGACTGATGACCAGAAAGATAAGGCTGTTGTTTGGGTAAAAGATGCTAAGAGAACAAATCTAGAAGTAGATACTTTTGTTCTAAAAAAGGAACTAGACAAAACAACACTAAGGAGTGACGATGCAGTTTAGTAATTCAATTGCAACTGGTAGTGGACAAGGTTCTAAATTCCCTAAAGGGGTATTTATTGACCTAATTACTATCACTAAAGCTGAAAATAAAAAGTCAGACTTTAATGACTGCAACATCTTTATTGAGGGTGAAGCAGAAAACGCCAAATTCCCTAAGAAGTTTTTCTTAGGTGGCAATCATCATAAAGATGGTAAAACATTATTGGACTGGGGTTCTGGTAAGAACGATACACCTAATGGTAGTTGGAAAGTACAAGCTTTCTTAACTACTGTTTTAGGTAAAAGTGCTAAAGAACTTCAGTTAAATGATGATGGTAGTATCCACGAAGATGAACTTAGAGACTTAATTGGTCGCCAAGTTCATATCCTACAGTTTGAATCCAATGGTAAATATAGTCGAGAGACTTGGTTTTACTTTGGAGAAGTAGATGGTGGTAAAGAATACTTATTAGAGAAATGGAGCAAAATGTCTCCACCTAAAAAGTATAAGCATCAAAGTTCCAATTCTGGTTTAAATACCCTATGGAATGAAAATGCTGAAAAAGCTACCCCTCAAGAAGTGGATTTGCCCTTCTAAATGGGTTTCAACTTTAGGAAACTAATGGCCTCTGGGAAGCATAGCAACGAAGCTATGCTCCTAGAGTGGTTGAGAAGTAATAAAAATACAGTTTTTGCCTCTCACGATATACAATTGCATTGTGTCCAATGGATACGTGAATACTACGAACATTATGTTAGCCCAGATACTATGTCGAGATTATGGAGAAAGATGAGAGAAGATTACAAAACGGACAAAGAAAATAGTGGACTACATAGATGGGGACTTACTTACAAAGAAGTTACTAGAGACGGATTTGATGATTCTAAAACTAAAAAGTATGAGGTCTCTGATGCTAACTGAAAAATGGAATAAAACAGCTAGGAAATACCTATTAGGCAGAAAGATTGTTAAAGTTAATTACATGACAAAAGAAGATAGAGATTATATGTATTGGCATAAACGTCCTGTAATGTTCCAGTTAGATAGTGGATTAGTATGTTATCCATCACAAGACGATGAAGGAAACGATGGTGGTGCTTTATGGATGGACAATGACGAAGTGTGTTTGCCTGTTTTATGAATTCTGAAATAAGAATGGTGGAAGTTGCAACTGGTCACGTATCCAATCGTAGCCAAGTCATAGAGCTATCTAATGTTCCATCATATATATTTCCAATGGAAGAAGAAACGGAGACGTATCATAGCTGGTACGTCTTCGATGAACAACTACAACAACACATAAAAAATGTTGGAACTATTCAAGGGTACAATGGCTGTTATTATGTAAACAATATCATATTAGATTATGATAAAAAAGACCTAACAGATAAACAGTTATATGATGCAGTACACTTTTTAGTCAACACAGAAATGATAGAAGACTTAGGTATTAAACCAGAACATATTAATATATGGTATTCTGGTACTGGTTACCATATTGAAATGCCTAATCTTTTTGGATTTGCCCCTTCTACTACCTTACCAGCTATTGTTAAAGAAACATTAACCAATGTATTTCCAGAATGTGACTCTATTTATGATGGAGCACGTTTAATAAGAGCACCTTATAGTTATAACGAAAAACTAGGAAACTATAAAGTCTTATTTACTGTTGATTCTTTTAATTTTCTTGACAACAAAGCTATATCAAAAGCTAGTAAGAATGGTTTTACTATGGATGAACTACAAGGATATGTCGATATAGACTGGTCTAATATAGAGCCATATTTAAAACCATACATTAAATACCCAGAAATACAGCAAATAAGTGCAAAAGAAACTGTTAGGAGTCAGTTTAGACTAGACCCTAATTCCGTTGTTACTTGTATGCAAAATGTACTGGCTAAGAAACCAATTACTGGAGAGCGTAATATTACAATGATGAGAATTGGTTCTTGGATGAGACGTTGTGGAATGCCCATGGCTGTTGTTAGTCATACTCTTGCAACTTGGACAGGTCTAAAGCGTGAAGCTGAAGAATGTACTAAGAAAATCTTTGAACAAGGTTATGAGTATGGTTGTACAGATGTTATCATGGCAAAGAACTGCAAACCTAACTGTATTTACTTTAAGCATAAAGACTACAATATGAATGTAATGAATGTAGATGATTTAGCTGAAAAGTTTGCTGAGTTTGTACAGAAAGACTTTAGCAGTTCTGCTTTCAACTTTAAAGATGTCTACCAAATGCCAGAAGATTTCATGGTACTTCCTGGGGAACTGGTAATTGTAACAGGTAATACTGGATTAGGTAAATCTACATTTGTTATGAACCTAGTAGCGAATCTACCAACAATGAATACCCTGTTTCTCTCTTTAGAGAATACTTGGCATTTAACATTTAGAAGATTCTTACAAATGACTCATGGATTGACCAAGCAAGAAGCTATTGATGCTTTTAAGAACCCAGACGATAGAGCTGAGTTTCAAAAAGCATTTGAGCACATACAAATATCTTGTGACCCACCAGAGTTATCTCGTTTAGTTGAAGGTATTGCAAGGAGTAAACCAAAAATAGTAGTTGTTGATACTACTGATATGATATTCGTAAAAGGTATTCACGATGAGATAAGCAAAATGAATGAAATCATTAATGGCTTAAAAGCAGTAGCTCAAAGTCAAGATTGCATTGTAATTGCTGTACATCATGTGAATAAAGAAGCAATGCGAGAAGGTATTTCTCGTATTACAAGTTTAAAGGGTACTACCAATGTAGTTCAGAAAGCTGATAAAGTATTAGCTATCAATGGTGAAAACAATGAAATACGTAGGATGGTACATAGTGAAAAAGCAAGAGATGAAGGATATATGCAACTTATGTTTGAATTTCAAAAAGACATGATGCAGTTCAATCAAGTCGCTGGACATGGTGGATTTAATGGTTGATGTAAAAGGAATGAAAAGCGATGCTGGTCGTTCAGTACGAGTTAAGTTACTGTATTTATTGACTTTAGAGTTAGGTATACATACACTTAATGGCACACATCTTAGTGCTGGTATTGGTATCGGCCCACTTGAGCTATCTACATCTTTGCATAACTGGGAGAAATGGTAATGTCACATCCTAGTAAAAGAAAAGGTAATGCTTTTGAACGTGAATTAGTAAATCTTGCACAGGGCTGGGGATTCTCAGCCCAACGTGCATGGGGTTCTAATGGTCGTTCATTAGGAATGCATGATGAAGTAGACCTGTTAATTGAAGAATACAAAATACAGGCTAAGAGAAGAAAGACTCTTCCCAAGTATCTCAAGTGTGAGCATACTGATATAGTAGCATTTAGAGAAGATAGAGGAACCACTTACGCCCTAATGCCAATGGACTTCTTTCTTAATTTATTAAAAATGATAAAAGGATAAGATATGCAATGGGTGATTGATGCATTTTGCAGAGATGACAAAAGGTCTCAGAATTCAGTAATAAACAAAAGACCAAAAAGTTACAGTAAAGATGAGACTAGAAGAATGTTTTATTGTAAGTCATGTGAATGTGCATGGGAACCAGATAGAGATGCACCTCAATATCTACAAAAATACAAAGACTTCCCCACTATGGGATTAAGAAGAAAGGAATGTAAATACTGTGAGTAAAAAAATAGAGTTTGTTAAACCAATATTGCACATAGATAAGTTCTTTAAAGTGTCAGACCATCTGATAAGAGCTGATGACTATGAACTTGTTCAATTAGGCAGAGCCATGAGACAAGCTTATGAGAATCAGATGATGGAAATAGATGAGATTGACCAAATTGAAGAAGAAATTGATGAAGAAGCTATGGCATTTCAAAGGAATGAGGCTGAGCTAGAAGCAGAACAAGAAATGATGCAAAATCCAGCAGAATGTAAGTCTGGAGTTTGTGATTAAAAATGCTCCATCACAGGGACACAGTTGCTATGAGGATTGTTCCTATAAACATACTCCTTTATACAGCGAATTAACGCCTATGCTGTGTCCCAAAGAATTGAGGCTACCTAGAAACGTTTGCCCAACGATAGACAAAAGTCTTAGGGATTCTTTTCTAAACAAGACAATTATCAATAACAATTAAATATTGGATTGGTGGTTTTGAAAATAGAAGAATGACAAATGAATGAAACTGGTTGGCTACCAAGGTGGCCTCATAAAATTTCGCTAACCCCGAATGACTAATGGAGAGAACACTAGAGAGCATCCCCTCGACCTTCTCTCCAGAGGTCACAAAATAAGGAGATAATATGTTTAAATATTATTTTTTAGAAATAGTACAGACACAGGCATTCGATATGATTATCGGAGTATCCTGTATCATACCTTTTTATTTCTTAATGAAGATGTATGTAAAACGTGAAATTGAAAAAATTCACGAAACACAAACTGATATTATAAAAATATTAACCGAAATCTGGGAGGATTGATATGATGTTTTTTGATGTAAGTGAATTAGCAATTAACACCACATTATGGCTTTTTAATATCCTAATGGCTTTAGGTGTTATTCATCTAACTATATTGTTAATGCAAAAATGGGTAGATGTGATATTTAATAAGTAAAGGAGTTATGGATGTCGTCCCAGCCGAGTAAGGGGACGAGTGGACAATACAGAAGACAAACACAGGCAAGAGTAGCAGATATTACTTACTACCTTGGAGATGATTGGATAGATTATGGAGTTATATCAGCAGATATAGTAGTTGAAATGTACAGAGACATAGCAACATCAGCCTATCAACCCAAGCAATGCCCTATTTGTAAAGAATACTGGAACGATGAACTATCTTCCAGCAATAAAAAGAAACCTAATTATCTAAAACGTTCTGTTTTTGGTAACTTACCAACCATAAAAGAAGTCTGTTGGAAATGCCCTAAGTAGGTAAATCAAAGTCTTCGATATCATCTATCAGCAAAGGTGCATAATGTTCTTCAGTCACCTTAACGGATGAGTGACCCAACAACTTACTCACTTGGAATATCGGCATCCCCCCTTTTATTAAATTTAATCCAAAAGTTCTACGTAGGTCGTGAAAACGAGCATCTTTTATGTCAAGCCTACGTGCATTCCACTTAAACTTTTTTGTGACAAAATCTAGCTCGTAGCTCCACAATTTTGAGCAAGAAAGTATATTCCTGGCTTGGGCATTCAGTTTTATAAATCGTGTACCACTCTTTCCTGTTACTTGTAACCTAGTAGGTTGACATTGATATGGTTTTAATTTGTTTATCTCACCACGCCTTGCCCCAGTAAAATATGCAAACTTTATGAACTCTTGAAAATCATCGTCTTGCACTTCGTTCATCAATAGGGACAATTCTCTTTTGTCGAATACTCTAAAACGTGCTTTTTTCTTATTAACTGGCATTAGTTCATGGTCTGTTTTATATCCCTGTTTTAATCCCCAATTAATACAGGCATTGATTCTGGTTTGATATCCCCTAGCAGTTTCCTTGTTATGGGGTAGTTTACCTGTTTTTAAATAATGGTTCAATACAACTCTTGATTGTTCTTCACTAGCTTTAGACCAATTATGTTCAGCTTTTAAATATGTTTTAACCAGTTCTTTAAAACTTCTGAATATTAATTTATCTTGAGGTGCATAATGTTCCATTAGAGCTTGATACTCTAATGCAGTATGTAACCTGTTAGCTGTTGTCTTATTTTTAGTGTAGGCATTTATAATGACTCTATTACCAGCAATGGTCTTACGATAGAATATATTACCATACTGGTCTTGCATGAGATTTGGCTTTAATCGCATTTTTTGGCTCCTTAATGGCAGTAATATGGCAGTAGCCATACTTGGTTAAGGGTAAAAAATAACGAGGGCTAGAGGAGGAATTGACAGGATGCGTTTGTCAACTCCTCTACGATGTCAACGTAGCGCTCTAACCAACTGAGCTAATCGCCCTATGAATGTATACTTGGCAGTAATATACCAGTAATCAAAGGAATTAAACGTTATTTCTACCACGAACATGGTAGTAATTTAGCTATTTTTTATTAAAGTTTTATACTTCTAAATTTTTCGGCTTTAATCCTGGCTTTATGTTCGTCAATCCATTTAGGCCTTGGTTTTTTATACACTTTTTTTGCAGTACCTTTAAATTCTAATGGCTGTAAAAACATTTCTGCAAAATTTCTTTGCATAGATACTGGTAATTTTTTTAATTCTCTTTTTACAAAACCTTTTACATCACCTTGTAAGAGTCTTTTCATTGGTGTTTTCATTCGTTTCTTAAAAGATGTGTTTCTAGCAAAATCCCAATTATCATAATAATCTTCCCTTAATACCCCACCAAAATCTTTACTTCCTTTCATTTTCGTTTTTGGAGAGTACCCACCAAACAAAGCGTGATGTCCTGTATTTGAAGTTTTATTAGCGAAATAATCTTCTGGATTTTTATAATGATAGTATTTTTTCCCATTTTCTGTATGAGTACCAAATCTATTCCATATTTTATTTATAGGATTATTTAATTGGTAATTGTTTATTATGTCTTGATATGCACTTCTTTCTAACTGTCTTCTTTGTCCTAAGAAAGTATTTTTCCTGTATGCCTCTACACTATCTATATGTTTTAACTGCTTTTTTGCACTTTCCATTGCTTTGTATTGACCCAAGTCTAAAGCTCTGTTGTATTTTTCATTAGGCTTACCTAAACCTAACTTTTTTCTCCAAGCAAATAGTCTGTCATCAAATTGATTAAAAGCATTAACTGGAGCCCATTGAGGAATATCATCTATAACAGCTTCTTTAAAAACTTTAGGATTAGTTAATACTCTTTTTATTTCTGGCCATTTATTACTATATGCTTGAGGGTTTATGCTATTTGCTATGAGTCTACTTATCGGTGTACCACCAGATACAGCAAACTTACCAGCTTTAGCAAATGCAAAAGGGTCTGCAACATAAGACATTGATTTACCTAAGTCTGACTCCTTAGAGCTAGATTGATACCTACCAGATGGCAATAAACCAAATAAATTATCGTCTGTTCCTCTGTATAATCCTTTTAAAACACCTATCGGCCCAGTATCTGGTAAGGCATTTCCCAGTCTATCAATTAAATTAGGCTTATATTTCCTTATACTAGCCTTTTCTTCACCATAGGTAGGTAAATCTATGACTGTTTTTGTGCTTGAGGGCTTAGTTGTATTAAATTTCATCGTCTTTCTTTTTACCTCTTATCTTAGACCCTAGCTTATGTATAGGTATTCCAAACATAAACTCTCCAACCATTTCTGGTCTCTCTAAAGACATAGCTAAACTTCTGGCAAAACGTCCAAATGGTGACCATGTATATACTGTGTAATCTGCAACTTGATTCCACTCTCCATTTATACTAGCTGTCATTAGTGGTAACCAATACCTATGGACTGGTGCAGTAACCACTTGTAATGGTGCTAATGCTGTATGTGGATATGAACTAAAAAATGCCCTTTCAGATGTTCTTTCATCTCCAAATAACCACTCAGCAGTTTCTTGAACATAATTCATAGGTGGTGGCATAATGCTATCAAATATAGAACCAACAAATATATTGGCTAATGCCATCGTTGTTAAATCTAAAGCCATTAATCTTTTGGCTCTATCCATAGAATTCTTATCTCTAAAGCCATAACGCTTAGCATTTTTAAACAATTCTCTTCTAAAACGTATCGAGTTCCATACAAATGGTTGAAATCTTGTCATTACTTTACCCATAGATGAACGCCCAATAGCTGGTCTGTTAATATTATGGTAAAGAAACTGGGTTGCCTCTACGCCTTTTAATGCCATACCTGTTAGATAAGGATGGTCAAAAGGCATATCTGGTATGATTCGTGTTAATTGTTCCCTAGCATTAAGGTAGTGTGCAATGAATGAATCTGTACGTAAAACACGCTCAGACTTTCTCATAACATATCCACCAAGAGACATAACAGATTCTTCTACTTGGTATTTCTTAGCTAACTTCATAAAACCAGCATCATCTGGGTCTTTAGATATCAATTCTTTAATAAAAGGCTTTAATTTTTTAGAATCTAAACGCTTGTCCATAGTTGCTTCGTCAATGTAAAACGATTCTTGAGCACCAATTTCTGCAACCCATCTATGTATGTCTCTACGTGATTTAATAGGAGTACCATCTGCTAATTTTGCCCCATTAAATACATTATTTACTAACCAAGTAGTATCTTTAGCTCGTTTAAAATTTCTAAATCCAGTAGAAGTTATTGTGTTGGCACTACCACCTAGTATGTTACCTAACCCTGTTTTTGGATGTGCTAACAATGAAATCAACTGTAACTTCGCTTCGTAACTACCTACGCTATTTACAATTCTATGTAAAACCTGTTTTCTTGCTCTTTCTGATACAGGTAATTCTTTGCCAAACAACTTAGGTGCTTCTTTTGTTCCATGTACTCTCTTGCTAAATCCTGGGATTAACCATCTGTCCATACCTTGAGATTTTGTATCTAGCCAATCAATAATATTCTTATCAGACATTTTGTATTCTAAAGCACCAAATGGATTATACCATTCACTAGCAACTCCGTATTTCTTTTTATGTAAATTATCTGCTTTAAGTTTCCTTTGGTAATAATCTATTTGGTATCTACTATGAGAGGATGTTTTTTTGTATTTTTTAGCCTTTCTTATGGCTTCTTTTATACTTGCAATCTCTAATTTGCTAAGACCTACATATTTATCTGGCAATGCATTTGGTTTACCAAGCAATGACGATGCTAGTAATCTCATTTGTAATGCCCATCCATCTTTAGATTCTTTATCTAGTGGACTGTTATCTTCATAGTTTCTAATTATTTTACGAAAAGCTAAAGCATTCATGTTCTTAAAAAACGAACCTACCCATTGATTTGTAAACGCTTCTAATACTTCAAAACCATAGCTAAAATGGGGCATAGGGTCATCACTACGTGTTCTACCAGTTCCTGGCCTATGTTCTGAGCCAATGTCTTTCCAATTCTGTTCTTTTTCTCTAAAGTTTGAATTAACATAATTAACAGCAAAGTCACTTTGTGCTGTTTCATTAGCAACTTTATCACCTATCTGCATTTCAAAACCTTCTCGTTGCTTTTCTAATTTAATAGACATAATTCTGTCAGCTATTTCTTTAGAGCTATTCTGAAGTGTCATACCTATTGTATCTAAAGCACTTTCTAATGGTTTTTCTGGCAAGTCACCTTTTATCATCTTGATTTCAAAAGGAGAGAACCTAAATCGCATAGGTATTTCATCCTGTGTTACGCTTTGTCTTTTACCTATGCTTAACAAATCTGCTATGTAATTACTTAACTGAGCTTTTAATTTTGTTTGCTGTTTATCAATCCAAGGTCTTAACAACTTTCTATCATGCATCATTTGAGGAAAATAGCCCTCAACTCTACCCAAGCCTATAAATGGGTTATCTTTTCTCCACTCTATTCTGAAGTTACGAGCTTCAT
>Ga0209348_1000813_pt1 | contig 15705 bp, 26 predicted proteins | sample ETNvirenome_2_30_FD_184065 | JGI IMG/M metagenome (GOLD analysis project Ga0209348, IMG submission 184065) | Marine viral communities from the Pacific Ocean - ETNP_2_30 (SPAdes) (version 2) | ecosystem: Environmental > Aquatic > Marine > Oceanic | place: Pacific Ocean | collected 2013-06-22 | reverse complement strand
GCAAGGGGAGAATTTTTCACAAGGTGAGGGCCAACCTGATACCAGTTCTTTGAACTGAAAAAAGAAAGGGAGACTTTCGCCTCCCTTGGTGGTTATTTAATATTGAAAACGTCATCTAACTTCATTAAGTACTTCCTCATTCCTTTCATTTTAAAATTCCATTTACCACGTTTGATTAACTTCTTCCTACGTTTGTATGCATAACTCATTTTACTTCTCCTTTCTTAAAACACACCGATTAAAAATTGCTCTGTCCGTCCCGCTCCAAACTTTTGATATTTCTTTTCTCATAGATTGTGGAATTGCTTTCCAATGATCTAAGATTATGTTTTGAAAAGCGGTACATCTCTCTAGCCTTTGTTGTTCAGTACCAAATAGTTCGTTGTGTAATTGTTCTGGTAACATTTACTTTCTCCTAAAAAGGTGGGAGGGAAAACCCTCCCGATGGTTAATTAAATAGTTCTAATTGTGGGCTATTGTGGTCACGTTGCTTTCTCCACATGTAATCCGCATGGTTCATCGTAGCCAATACTTCTGTGGGTTTGTTGTTACGTTGTGCCCAGTTAGCATTTTCTAATCTCTTTAATTGAAACAAAGGGTCAGCTTTTCCTAACTTGTTGTGTCGCTTAATCCTTCTCATTTCTAACCTTGCTTTAGCAACCATCTTGTCAAACATGATCTCACTAATAACGTAGTAAAGAGAGAATACAGACAAACCAATTAATAAAACAATGCTGATTAATTCATAAAGATCGTAGTTCATTTTAAAGCTCCTTATTTTTTGTTGTTGGTAATGATAAGACTGCGGGTTTCGTATAAAGTTCCCAATATTTAAAACTTTTTTAAGTTTTTTTTAACTTTTTTTGGGGGTTAGGGCATTGTTTTTTTGTTGCAATGCAGCATGGCACGGGGGGTACACCACCCCCCGCCGTCACAAGGGGGGGCTACCTATATACATATTATTCTGGACAATTTATCAAAAACATTCTCAAAAAGACCCCCCCGTCAATTAAATAGTTGATATTCCGTTTTTTGTTATATATTATTTAGTTACATGGAATTTCTTCACATTGACAAGGACATGGCGATACCTACAAAGAATCACGAGTATAAAGATACTTATGAGAAAGCTAAAGTAGCTTGCCAAACTGCATTGACATTAAATGCTAAAGGTATGCCGATTGAGGTCGATACAGAAGATGAACTCTTTGCACAGAGCATCTTAAAAAAAGATTCACCACTAAAAACAAAAGAAATATTTAAGCCCGGAGCTGCTATCAAGCTCGGAGCGATACTAACAGAATACGACACGCAGGTAGCGAAAGACGCAGCCCAGTTAAGGACTGTTGCTACTAATAAGTTAATAGAACTTATGTCTGACCCAGATCCCAAAATACAAATACGTGCTATAGAACTTATAGGTAAGATTGCAGACGTAGGATTGTTTGCTGAACGAACTGAGATAACTATCGGTACTAGAAGTACAGAAGATTTAGAAAAAGAATTATTTAAGTTAGTAGGTGATTATATAGATGTCGAAGCCAAAGAAGTCACGGAATGATAGAAGAACTAGAGCGTGATAAGATCTTAAAAGCAATTCCAAACTTACCAGTGGAGAAACAAGACACTGTAAAGAGAATTTTGGAAGAACTTAACAAAAGAAAAGCCAAGACAAAATCACAAAATAGTTTTCTTGACTATGTAAAGCACATGTGGCCTGAGTTTATTAATGGCAGACATCACAAGATCATGGCAGAAGCTTTTGAAAGAGTTGCTAAAGGAGAACTAAAAAGATTAATTGTGAACATGCCACCCAGACATACTAAGTCTGAGTTCGCTAGTTATTTGTTACCATCGTGGTATTTAGGTAGATTCCCTAATAAAAAAGTCATTCAAACTTCACATACGGCAGAATTAGCTACAGATTTTGGTAGAAAAGTAAGAAATCTAGTGGATAACCCTATTTATAAAGAGGTTTTTCCAAACGTATCACTTCAATCTGATTCAAAAGCCGCAGGTCGGTGGAATACTAGTCATGGTGGTACCTATTTTGCTATCGGGGTGGGGGGAGCTGTAACAGGTAAAGGTGCGGACTTACTTATTATAGACGACCCCCATTCTGAGCAAGAAGCTGTTTTGGCAGAAGTTAATCCTGATATCTACGACAAAGTGTACGAGTGGTATTCTTCTGGGCCTAGACAGCGTTTGCAACCGGGCGGAGCAATTGTGATTGTGATGACTCGCTGGGGAAAAAGAGATTTAACAGCTCAAGTTGTAAAAGCTTCTGTTCAAAGAGGTGGAGAAGAATGGGAGGTTATAGAGTTTCCTGCGATTATGCCAAGTGGTAAACCTCTTTGGCCTGAGTTTTGGGATTTAAAAGAATTAACTGCTCTAAAAGATGAATTACCTGCTCACAAATGGTCAGCTCAATATATGCAAGAGCCGACAGGTGCTGAAGGGGCGATGATTAAAAAAGAGTGGTGGAAAGTTTGGGAAGGAGATAGACCTCCAGCTTGTAATTATATTATCCAGTCTTGGGATACAGCTTACTCAAGAAGCACACGTGCTGACTACTCAGCATGTGTTACGTTAGGTATCTTTCGCCGAGATGATGAAGATGATAACTCACAGGATAATCAGATTATTATATTAGATGCATTTAAAGATAGATTAGAGTTCCCTGACTTAAAACAGAAAGCATTAGAACTTTATAGAGACTATGAACCGGATTGTTGTATTATAGAGGCTAAAGCAGCAGGTTCACCTCTAATTCATGAATTAAGGAGTATGGGTATTCCTATACAAGATTATACCCCAACCAGAGGAAATGACAAGATTACCAGAGTCAATGCGATTACGGATTTCTTTGCTTCGGGAATGGTATGGTACCCACAAACCAGATGGGCAGAAGAAGTAGTGGAAGAGTTTGCTTCTTTTCCTGCGGGTGAACATGACGACTTAGTTGATGCAACAACACAAGCTCTTTTACGTTTTAGACAAGGCGGGCTTGTACGTTTAGCGTCTGACGAACCCGATGAAATTACATATTTTAAAAGCCCAAGACGGGCTGGATATTATTAGGATAAATCATGGCTAAAAATAGTATAGAAAAAAGTTTGTATTCCGCACCAGAGGGTATGCCCATGGAAAACGCTATGGAACCTGATGTGCAGATACAAATAGAAGATCCGGAACAGGTAACTATAACCACAGATGATATGCAAATTATCATTGATCCTGATGCTGACGTAGGTACAGGCATAAAAGAGTTTTCAGCAAACTTGGCTGAATATCTGGATGAAGAAGAATTAATTCAAATATCTGAAGATTTAATAGCGAGTTTTGAAAGTGATAAAGCTTCAAGAAAAGATTGGGAAAAAACTTACAGAGATGGTCTTAAATTACTTGGATTAAAAATTGAAGACAGGAGTGAACCTTGGACGGGAGCATGTGGTGTCTTTAACCCCATCTTATCAGAAGCTGTTGTTAGGTTTCAAGCCGATGCGATCATGGAAACTTTTCCTGCACAGGGGCCAGTTAAAACACAGATTATAGGTAAACTTACTAAGGAAAAAGAAGAAGCTGCCAGACGTGTCAAAGACGACATGAATTATCAACTTACCGTAAAAATGGCAGAGTACAGACCTGAACATGAAAAGATGTTATGGTCTTTGGCTTTAGCAGGAAGTGCATTTAAGAAAGTATATTACGACCCTGCGTTAGAAAGACAAATCTCTATATTTGTGCCAGCAGAGGATTTTGTTATTTCATATGGTGCATCAGATTTAAAAACCTCTGAACGCTATACACACATCATGCGTAAAAATGCAAATGAGGTAAAAAAACTACAGGTGGCTGGTTTTTATAGAGATGTAGAATTACCAGAGCCGGAAGAAGTAAGTCCTGACTATTCTGAAATACGTCCTGATATGGAAGAGGCTAGTGTCAGTGCAGATGATCGTTATATTTTGTTAGAAGTTCATGCTGATTTAGTTATTGAAGGCGACCCATTAAAAAGCGAAGATGATATAGCTGTTCCATATGTAATAACTATCGAAAAATCTTCTGGAGAGATTCTATCTATTAGAAGAAACTGGGATTCTGAAGATAAAACTTATCAAAAGCGTATGCATTTTGTCCATTATATCTATATTCCCGGTTTTGGATTTTATGGATATGGTTTAATTCACTTAGTTGGAGGTCATGCCAAGTCAGCAACCTCACTTTTACGTCAATTAGTGGATTCTGGTACGTTAAGTAACCTTCCGGGGGGTCTAAAAACACGAGGATTACGTATAAAAGGCGATGATACGCCTATTTCTCCGGGAGAATTTAGAGATGTGGACGTTCCGGGGGGTAAAATTAGCGAAAATATCACATTTTTACCGTATAAAGAGCCTTCTCAAACGCTTTTAGCCCTCATGAATATGATTGTAGAGCAAGGAAGGTCACTCGCAGCAGTTGCAGAGCTAAAAATATCTGATATTAATAAAGAAACTCCTGTTGGAACGACTTTAGCGTTGTTAGAACGTAGTTTAAAGGTCATGTCAGCAGTGCAAGCCCGTATTCATGCGGCTATGAAGACAGAATTTCAGCTTTTAGCCACAATAATTAGTGAATCTGCACCCAAAAACTACGAATATACCCCGAAATATAACGATTCTGAAGGTGTAACTACTAGAGAGGACTACGATATAGTCGAGGTTATTCCTGTTTCTGACCCAAATGCGTCAACAATGTCGCAAAGAGTCGTGCAATATCAGGCAGTTTTACAGTTAGCTTCCTCTGCTCCTCAGATGTATGATATGGCTCAGTTACATAGACAGATGTTAGAAACTTTAGGTGTGAGAGCAGTAGAGAAGATACTTCCGTTGGATGATGACCAAAAACCGTTGAATCCAATAAGTGAAAACATGAACGCTATACAGTTACGACCTTTAAAAGCATTTATATATCAAGATCACGAAGCACATATAAAAGTTCACATGAACGCTATGCAAGATCCTTTGATTCAACAAATGATAGGACAGAATCCAAACGCAAAAGCAATAGCTTCTTCTCTACAGGCACATATTGCAGAACATTTAGCGTTTGCATATAGACAGAAGATGGAAGAAGCAGTTGGTTCACCTATGCCAGCTCCTGAACAACAGTTATCAGAAGATGTAGAACTTCAACTATCTCGAGTTGCAGCAAAAGCTTCAGACATTGTATTGGGTATGAGTAAACAACAAGTTGCGGCACAACAAGCTCAACAAGCTAAACAAAATCCACTTGTACAAATGCAGCAAGCTGAACTTAAACTTAAACAGGCAGATATTCAACTCAAGCAAGAAGAACTTAAACGTAAGAAAACTAAAGATGTCATGGATTCAGCAGCTAAAGCTGACCAGATTGAAGTTGAAAAGCAAAGAATCGCTACTCAAGCCCAGATTGATGGGGCACGTATTGGTGTAGATGCTGCAAAAGCGAAAGATAAAATGGCGGCTGACCAACAAATTGAAGGATTGAAAATAGGTATGGACATAGCCAGAGAAGCGGCACAACGGCAAGAACAAGAGTCTGTAGACGATACAAAACCAACCCCACCGGAAGGAACGCCAGATGCCTAGATCGTTTGAAGAAGTAATTGTAGAAAAACTTAGAGAACATATGAATAGTTACGCTGATGGATTAGCTTCCGGAAGTGCACAAAATTTCCCTGACTATCGGTTTCAGGTTGGGGTAATTCATGGACTGTCTCTTGCTGAAAGAGACATCCTTGATGTAATTGAAACTGCGAAACAAACAGAGGATAGTACATGAACACTAGAATAGGTGCGATAGATAAACAAAAAACGCAAAAACTAGCTGAAGAAATTGGAGAGTTAAAACTCCCACAACCGTCAGGATATAAGATCCTTATTACTTTACCAAAGATTGAAGATACTGTGGGAGATGCTGGAATTGTTTTAGCAGATTCTACAAAAAGAGCTGAAGAGATCGCTTCATGTTTAGGTTTTGTAGTCAAGCTTGGGCCTCTTGCTTATAAAGATGAGTCGAAGTTTCCTGATGGGCCTTGGTGTAAAGAAGGCGATTTTGTAATTATGAGAAATTACTCTGGCACTAGATTCAATATCCGCAATGAAGAATTTAGATTAATTAATGACGACCAAATAGAAGCGGTTGTCGATGACCCTCGTGGATATACCCGTGCGTAAGGAGAATGAAATGGAAAACCAAGAAGAAAAAGTTGAAGTAGAAGCAGTAGAACAAGAAGGTACTCCTGTAGAAGAAACTGAACCAAAAAAAGAAGCGAAAAAAGAAGAGTTAGAAATAGAAGTAGTAGATGATACCCCCGCAGAAGACCGTGGGCGTAAATCTATGAAAACTCCTCCGAAAGAACCTACTGAAGATGAAGTCAAAGAATATAACGCAAAAGTACAAAAACGAATAGATGAGATGAAACGTGCTTGGCACGATGAACGCAGAGAAAAAGAAAAAGCATTTAGAGAACAACAAGAAGCTATTAAATACGCAAAACAAATTAAAGAAGAAAATGAAGCGTTAAAACAAAAATTATCGGATGGTGAAAAGACTTTGATGGAGCAATCCAAACAAAAAGCAGAAGCTTCTATTGCCATGGCTAAGAAAAATTTAGTTGCCGCACAAGAATCAGGAGATGCTGAACAAATATCTCAGGCGATGGCAGAGCTAACTCAACAAAACATTGAGTTGGAAAATTGGAAGCGGTACGTACCTCAATACGATAAAACAGTTGAAAAAACTTCAGAAAATACTTTACAAAAAGAAGAGAAAGAGTTACCGTTAAATCAACCTGTTCAAGAGCCAGCCCCACCAGATGAAAAAGCTATGGCTTGGTACAACAAAAACAAATGGTTTGGGGTTGATGATGAATTAACATCATTTGCTTATGGACTGCATACCAAACTGGTAAAGGACGGGACTGATCCCCGTTCAGATGAATATTACGAGAAAATAGATTCTCGGCTGAGACAAGTATTTCCAGAGAAGTTTGATGAAGAACCTCAAAAGGAAACTACTAGCCAACAACAAAAAACGGTGGTAGCCCCGGCGACAAGAACGACTCCAAGTAAAAAGATTACGTTGACAAAAAGTCAAGTAGCTATTGCTAGGAAATTAGGCGTTCCTTTAGAAGTTTACGCTAAACAAGTTGCACTACAGGAGAAAAGATAAAATGGGTAATCGTGTTGATCGAGAACTTCAAACGAGAGAAAAAGAATCTCGTGCTATGAGTTATGCACCTCCACAACAACTACCTGACCCGAAACCTATAGACGGTTATAAATTCCGTTGGGTTAGAACTGCTATAAATGGACAGTCTGATGTCCGTAATGTTTCTGTTCGCCGTAGGGAAGGTTGGGAACCTTGTAGAGCGGAGGATCATCCGGAGTTGGCTCTGTCTTTAGATGATTCATCTAAGCAGTCCGGTAACGTAGAGATAGGTGGTTTGATGTTATGTAAAGCACCTGTTGAGATGACAGATAGTCGTCAAAAGTATTACGAGGATAAAGCCAGTCAACAGCTCACTGCTGTTGAGAATAATTTTATGCGAGAGAATGATCCGAGGATGCCTTTATATTCAGATAAAAAGACAACCACGACATTCGGTAAAGGTAATTAATTTAGGAGATAGAAAATGGCAGCTACTGCTTCCCCCTTTGGGTTAAAGCCTACCAATATGATTGGTGGTGCACCCTACAATGGCGGTGCTATTAGACATTATCATGTGAAAGCTAATAACTCTGCCGCTATTTTTAATGGTGATTTAGTTGTGTTAAGTGCCGCTGGTTTACCAGCCGCTGTATCTTCAACTCCCACTGCTACTGAGCTTGCAGCTACATCTGCAAACGGAACGCCGGGAATTGTAGGAGTTATGGTTGGTGCTAGGTATGTTGATAATAACGGACAGCTATTATTCAAACAATTTTTACCAGCTAATGCTACAACTTCAGGATTTACAGAAATCAAAATACTGGTTAATGATGATCCAAGACAGTTGTATAAGATTCAAGGTAACGCAGCGTTGGGAACATTCAACAGCGGTACAGATGGATCTGGTTTTGCTGGTGCTGTTGGTAAAAACTGTTCTTTAGATTTCAGTACATCAGGTAGCACAAGTACAGGTAATTCAGGTGTATCACTTAAAATTGATACTAACGGTGGTACTTTAGCAGCAACTGAAACTCTTGCTATGAGAGTTATTGATGTTGTTGAAGGCACTGAAACTGATAATTTCCCTGAGTTCATTGTTAAATTTAATGTTGGCGTACATGCGTATGACAACTCATTAGGCGTATAAGGAGACTTTAAATGGCTATTTCAAGAGCACAACTACTGAAAGAACTCCTTCCGGGCTTAAATGCTTTGTTTGGTTTAGAGTATGCCAAGTACGGCGAAGAGCACAAGGAGATATACGAGCAAGAAACTTCCGAGCGTTCATTTGAAGAGGAAACAAAGCTATCTGGCTTTGGTGCAGCTCCAGTTAAAACTGAAGGTGCTGCTGTAGAATTTGATAATGCACAAGAGGCGTTTACTGCTAGATATTCACACGAAACCATAGCTATGGGTTTTGCGGTAACTGAAGAAGCAATGGAAGATAATCTTTATGATAGTCTTTCTTCTCGTTACACAAAAGCTTTAGCAAGAGCGATGGCTTATACAAAACAAGTAAAAGCTGCAGCTACTTTAAATAATGGTTTTAATAGTGCATTTACGGGTGGTGATGGACAACCTTTATTTTCCACAGCACACCCATTAGTAAGTGGTGGTACAAACAGTAACCGTCCGTCTACAGGAGCAGACTTGAATGAAACATCTTTAGAAGATTCAGTAATTCAGATTGCAGCTTGGGTAGATGAGCGTGGTTTATTAATTGCATCACAACCAAGAAAGTTAATCATTCCTCCAGCACTACAATTCGTGGCAACACGTTTATTAGAAACTCAAGGAAGAGTTGGTACTGCTGATAATGATCTTAATGCATTGGCTAATAATGGTTCTATACCTGAAGGTTATTCAATAAACCACTATTTAACTGATACAAACGCTTGGTTCTTAACAACAGATATACCTAACGGTCTTAAGCATTTTGTTCGTTCACCTATGGCTACATCTATGGATGGAGATTTCGACACAGGTAATGTACGATACAAGGCTCGTGAGAGATATTCCTTTGGATTTTCTGATCCATTGGGAATGTTTGGATCGCCCGGTTCATCTTAATCGAGTGGGGGCCATGTGCCCCCTTCTCATTTTTGGAGACATAAATGGATATAATTATAAAATTTTGGGATGCTTGGACAAAGCAAGTATCTGAATCAACAAAAAGTGTCATAGACGGTAACGCTGCTATGGCAAAAGCAATGGTAGATTATTCTGAAAAACCTTATAATTGGGTTAAAGAAACTATCAAAAAATAACTAGGGTTAATTAGTCACACATACTGACCTAGCAGACGTATTAGAGATTGTGTGACGATGTGCTAATACACGGAGATAAAAATGGCAACAACAACATTTTCAGGCCCAATAAAAGCTGGGACAATTAGAGATACAACAGGAACGACTGTAGGAACTAATGTCGTAAACGTAGGTTCAGTTGTAATGGCTCAATCAGCAGTCATAGATATAATTGGTGCAGATTCAAACGATCAAGTTTGTGCAACTGTTCCAGCTAACTCTCAAATCATAGACGTAATCTTAAACGTAACTACAGTGTCAAATGATTCAGGTACGGCTGTCGTTAATGTCGGAACCTCTGCTGACCCAGATGCTTTCTTAAACGATGTTAATGTTAAGGCACTAGCAACTACTCATGGTACGTTAGACGCAGAAGCTACTGATGTTGGCTCAACCGACATACAAGTTTTAGCTGATTTTGATGGTCAAAACGGAGATGGTGATGCTGGTGCAGCTACGGTAACTGTTTTATATATCCAAAACAATAACCTTTCATAAGGAGTGAGTGATGGAATCAGATGTTAGAAGTCTATCTTTTACGTCTTCTTCAGCTACAGTTACACCTCGTTCAAGACTACAAGCTATATACTACGTTCATGCTGCCAGTGCTGATTTGACTTTCAGTAATGGATCAGGCGGAGGAACCACACTATTAGAGTTGACCGCTCCTAGTGCAATTGGTACAGAAACAGTTTATGTACCGGGTAGAGGTCTTTTGTTCGGTAATGGTATTCATGTAACATCTAGTAGCACAACTAATATACCTAGTGTTACTTTGTTTTATGAAGGCTAAAAGAAAAAAAGGAATGGGAATTAGAACTTCTGTGAAGTCGGGTAATTTTCGCCCGACTAAGCAGGGTGCAGGTATGACTAAAAAAGGAGTAGCTGCATATCGCAGAGCTAATCCCGGTTCTAAATTAAAAACTGCTGTAACAGGAAAAGTTAAAAAAGGTTCAAAAGATGCAAAAAGACGCAAATCATTTTGTGCTCGCTCTGCTGGACAAATGAAAATGTTCCCAAAGGCAGCTAAAGATCCAAACAGTCGTTTACGACAAGCTAGAAAAAGGTGGAAATGCTAATGAGTGAAGCAATCTTAACAAAGACTAAGCCAAAACCAAAACCTAGAAGACGTAGGAAAAAACCAACTATTGAAAGTGAAATAGCTGTTCAAGCAAACGAAATACATCACATTCAAGATGATATGGATGAAATGAAAGCTGATATAGAAGAGATTAAAACATCTCTAGCTGAGATACATAAGGTATTATCAGAAGCTAGAGGTGGTTGGAAAACATTGATGTGGGCAGCAGGTGCAGGTAGTGCCGTGACTGCTTTTATAATTATGGTGCAACAATTTTTTTGGGGTAAATAAAATGAGTAGCTATTTCGGTAATAAAAGTACTAAAAATCTTAAGGACGATGTTAAGAAAAAGGACAAAAAAGATAACACTCCTAAAAAGAGCAAATCTTTTAAGGAAGCATTTAGAGAAGCAAAAGATGGAGGGGGCAAAACTTTTGAGTTTCCAAAAGGCAGTGGCAAAATGTTTTCTACTAGAACAAGAGATGAGGTAGAAGCTAGTAGAAAATCTAAAAATATAGGTGCCTCATCTGATTATTCAAAAGCCTCGTCCAGTTATCAAGACGCACCTAAACCATCAAAAGTTAAAAAAGATGTTTCTATGCCTAGTGTGCAATCAACTGCAAAAGATGATTCAGATAAGGTTAAAGGCACTACAAATGTTAAAACTGAGCAAAAGAAGAAAGGTGGTAATCCTTTATTCATGAAAAAAGGTGGTTACGTGCAATCAAAAGGCGGAGCTGCTGGTGGTGTTAAAAAGAAAAAGGTAGCATCAAATGCTTCTAGCCGTGCTGATGGTATTATTAAAAAAGGCAAGACGAAAGGTCGAATGGTCTGATGGCTAAGAAAGAGACAAAGAAAGAGACAAAAAAAGAGTTAACTCAAGTTGCTCTTGCACCTGCTGTTGTACCACTGTTAAAAAAGGTTGGTCTGTATGGCACTGCTGCTGTTGCAGGAGCTGGAGCTGATGAGTTAATAAGAAAAGTATTTAGTGATGATAAGGATAATACAAAGAAAACAAGAGTGTCTTTTGATCCCAATGAAGGAGCAAAAGCATTAAAAGAAATGATTAAAGAAGAAACAAAGAAAGCCAAAAAGAAGGGCTTAAAAGGAGGCATAGAGACAGATTTTTATGAAGATAAAGGGAAAGTCCCACTAAGAAAACGTATCAAAAAAGCTAGAAAAGGAGGCTTAATTAGAAGTAAACCGAGAGATGGGATCGCTAAAAAAGGAAAAACAAAAGGGAGAATAATTCGTGGCGTACTTAATAAGTAACATACCGTATACGAAAGTTTGGATTAGAAAAGAATTTACACATGGACATCAAAAATATCACGGGGAGTTTATACACGGATTGGCGATTGCTGTCACGACAATGCCCGACAGATGCCTCAGTTTCCAAATCATATTTACAGGATGTGAAGAAGAGGAAGGCGAAAGTAATCCGCACGGAGGTGCCATGTGGGCAAGGATGCCTCTTACAGCCTTGTGTGGGGACATCCCAATGGATGAATGGCCTGAAAGAATGGAAACACACCTCGCACAACCGTGGGACTGCCCATCGCACCACCACTCAATTGTGTCCCTTGACAGGTGTAAACCTAGCCCATGGCTTGCAAAAATTGCAGGGGAATTTCATACAGCGAGATATCTCTTCACTGTGGACTACACCGAAAGCGAAATCGCAGACTGTCCAGCCCAACACAAGCAGAGTCACGTTATGGTGCTGACAGACGGAAAATGGAAGGGTAACATGGTCGCTTTACCTAACAATAGAGTCAGAGTTACTTCTCCTGCCCTTTGGGTCACAGGTGAAGGTGCTCCTGATTTTAGACCAACACAATTTACACATTGTGCGGAACAAGATGATTCGTACATGGATCCAGATGTAACATTCAACAATCTTTATAGGGGAGATGAAAATGTCGATCTCGAGAAGTCAGATGTCAAAACAACTAAAAGGAAACAAAAAGGAAAAGAAAAAAAGTAACATTGCTACTGGCAATAGAAAAAAACTAGATGCTGATGGTGATGGTAAAATAACTGGAAAAGATTTCGCATTACTTAGACAACGGAAAGGAACTACGATGAGAAAGAAAATGGCTAAAGGTAACTCTGTAAAGATGTCCAAAGGTGGAGCAGTTAAGATGTCTAAAGGAGGAGCAGTCAAAATGTCCAAGGGCGGTGCTGTTATGACAAAAATGTCCAAGGGCGGAGCCGTTATGAAGAAGATGGCTAAAGGTGGTGCTGTTAAGATGTCCAAAGGCGGTGCTGTTATGAAGAAGATGGCTAGAGGTGGAAAGGTTAAATAATGGCTGCTAAAAAGAAAAAAACTTCTAAGAAAAAAGCGGGAGCAAAACCCACTAACCCATCTTTATATGCTCGTGTAAAAGCTGAAGCTAAGCGTAAATTTAAGGTTTTTCCAAGTGCTTATGCATCAGGCTACATAGTGCGTGAGTACAAGAAAAGGGGTGGGGGGTATAGATAATGTCTCTTAAAGAGTGGTTTGGTAAAGGCCCAAAAGGAGATTGGGTAGATATAGGTGCCCCAAAGAAAAAGGGTAAATACCAAGCCTGTGGGCGTAAGTCTGCAAAAGGAGATAGCAAACGTGCTTATCCAAAATGTGTGCCAAGAGCAAAAGCTAAATCTATGACTGCGGCACAACGTAAATCTGCTGTTCAAAGAAAACGAGCAGCAGGGAATCCGGGAGGCAAACCAACAAATGTTAAAACGATCCTCAAATCCAAGAATACCAAGAAAAAAAGGTCAACCCGCAAGGTCTAAAAAACACTCTGACCTCTATACGGACGAAAACCCAAAGGGTACAATAAAAGGGTTGAAGTTTGCTACTAGAGAGGATGCGGTAAAAAGCGTAAGTAAAATAAGAAATAGTGGTAGGTCAAAAGCCCACAAAATTCAAGCTGCTATAGCTATGGAACAAAGAGCTAGAGTTATGGGTAAAAAATCTGCTGCTGGAGTTTACAGAAAATATATTAACAGTGTGAAAGCAAAATGACTACAACCGGAACTACTAATTTTAACCCAAACTTAATAGATTTGATAGAAGAGGCATATTCTAGGTGTGGCACTGAGTTACGCACAGGTTACGACTTATCTACTGCAAGACGCTCTTTAAATTTATTAACTATTGAGTGGGCAAATAGAGGAGTCAATTTATGGACTATAGAAGAGGGGTCTGTTGCACTCACCTCTGGAACTTCAGAATATGATCTACCTCTTGACACAATAGATTTACTAGACCACGTTATTAGAACGGGGTCAGGCACAACTCAACAAGATTTATCAATTAGCAGAATATCTGTTAGCACTTATGCTTCTATCCCAAGTAAAAACAACACAGGAAGACCTGTGCAAGTTTGGGTAGATAGAAGATCGGGAGCGACTACACCTACAGGAGTCGAAAGTCCTCGGATACATTTGTGGCCTGTACCAGATTCGGCTACCACATATACATTTGTATATTGGAGAATGAGGAGGATTCAAGACGCAGGGAACGGCGTAGAAACTCAAGACATACCGTTTAGGTTGATTCCATGTATGGTAGCTGGTTTAGCGTACTACTTATCTTTAAAGATACCAGAAGCAACTCCGAGGATTGAGATGTTAAAGATGTCGTACGAAGAACAATGGTTGTTTGCATCTGGAGAAGATAGAGAAAAGGCAGCAGTTAGATTTGTCCCTAGAGAATTTTATTTAGGAGGTTAAATGGGAAATCGTTATGCCGCCGGAAAACACACTATTGCCGAATGTGATAGATGTGGATTTAGGTATAAACTCAAGGAACTTAAGCCTCTAGTAATAAGAGGTAAACATACAAACATCTTTGTATGTCCTCCATGTTTTGAAAAAGACCATCCGCAGAACAGATTAGGTCTATATCCCGTAGAAGACCCACAAGCCATACGAAATCCCAGACCTGATTTATCAAGATTTGCAGAGTCAGATGCTAGAAATTATCAATTTGGGTTTAATCCCGTAGGTTTAAGTGATGCGTTTAATTTAGATGATATAAATGATTTAGTAGGCACTGGCGGTGTGGGAACTGTCACTGTCACTACGAGTTAGGAGTTATAAGTGAATTACACTGAATTATTTGAAACAATAAAAAGTTTTTGTGAAAATGACTTTCCAGATACGGAGTTTACTGACTCTTTAGGAGGAGCTACAACAAACACTAGCACAGAGCAAATAAACAGATTTATAGATTTAGCTGAACAAAAAATATACAACTCTGTGCAAATACTAAGTTTAAGAAAATCTGTTACAGGAAACGTAACTCAGAATAATAGATATTTACAAACTCCTACTGATTGGTTGTCTAATTTTTCATTAGCTGTCGTGGATGGTTCTGGAGTTTATCACTATCTTTTGAATAAAGACGTAAATTTTATTAGAGAAGCTTTCCCTGATCCCACTGCCACAGGAAGACCCACACACTACGCTCTTTTTGATAAAGATACATTTATAGTTGGCCCCACACCTGATACTGGATATACCGTAGAACTTTATTATTTTTATTACCCAGAATCTATTGTTACTGCCACTAACACATGGTTAGGAGATAATTACGACTCAGCTCTTTTGTATGGTGCTTTGTTAGAAGCTCAAGTGTACATGAAAGGTGAGCAAGATGTGTTTAAGAATTACATGGATAGATATAACGAAGCTTTAAGTGGCCTTAAAGTTCTTAGTGAAGGTAAAAACAGACAAGATACGTATAGAACTAAACAAAATAGAGTAGGAGTAGGGTAAAATGTTTGATATTAAAACTGGAGATATAAAATCACCAATCGTAAAAACCAGTAATTATGGTGGATTATCGGCTGATGATATCGCAGAAATATGCACGAATAAAATAATATCCGTTGCAGAAACTGCTCCTCCTGCAATTAGAGAACAAGCTAAGTTTTTTAAAGACAACTTACAACTTGTCCTAAAAGTATATATAAATCAAGCTATGGAATCTCAAAGAGACAGGGACATTCAAACCTGTATACGAGGAGGACATAGTGAGGCAGCAGATATATTAAGGAGATCATAATGGCAATTACACAAGCAATGTGTACCAGTTTTAAAGTAGAGCTTTTAACTGCTACGCATAATTTCACAAACAGTTCAGGACAC
>Ga0209348_1000809_pt1 | contig 15729 bp, 24 predicted proteins | sample ETNvirenome_2_30_FD_184065 | JGI IMG/M metagenome (GOLD analysis project Ga0209348, IMG submission 184065) | Marine viral communities from the Pacific Ocean - ETNP_2_30 (SPAdes) (version 2) | ecosystem: Environmental > Aquatic > Marine > Oceanic | place: Pacific Ocean | collected 2013-06-22 | reverse complement strand
TCACTTGCAATCTTTGCATTGGTAACAGCAGATGCAGCTAACTGATCTGTATTAACTGAACCAGCACTAGGAGTTTGTAAAGTTATTCCTCTTTCAGCAATAATAAAGTCTATGCTATCAGACGAAGTTAAAGCACTAGAGAATGTAAGCGTTGAGCCAGATACAGTATATGAGCTATCTGGTTTTTGGATTACGCCATTCAAACTAACTGTTAGTGATGATGCACTACTTGGTACAAAATTAACTGAATTTAATTGTAAGGTATAACTAGCAGTAGCACTAGCAGTTAAGCTATCAAGCACTACTCTATCTGATAAGTTTTCTATTCCTCTACCTATATATGCCATTGTTACTCCGTAGGTTTTGTTGGAAAAACAACTGCCTCAACTTCTTCTGCTGTTGTTAATCCATTGGTTATGTCTCTAAGTTTAGTTCTATATTCTTTCATTTTTTCAGATAATGTTTGGTCTGATAATGCTAAGTAATCTGTTTCTGCTAATAATGAGTTTCTTTCGCTTCTTAATCTCATCATTGATAATTCAAATTCTTCTTCTGGTGATACTAAATATTGTTCATTAGACATTATGATTTTACTCCATACATTGAAATTGTTGAGCCTGTATTATAGTTATTACTTGAGTTAGGAAAAAAACTTATTCCTTGAAGTGGTGAGTTGGCTAAATATCTTCCACTTCTAAAAACAAGTTCTGAATCACCATCTGTTCTTCTAGTATAGAAATTGCAAATAAATCTTGGATAATTAAGTGTAGTATTGTTAAAAAGTGTTAATTCAAAAGAAGCATATTCACCAGTAGCATTTCCAGTAGAGTGATTTCCAAGTTGAAAAACAGAACTTGAGGCATCATTTGCACCAGATACAGTACCATCTAAAGTAGATATTCTATCGTATTTATAATTACCACTTGTAGTATCTAAATTAGTTCCATCAGTTGAAACTCTTATATAAGTATATCTACTGTCATTTTCGTATGTTACATTTCCTATGAATTTGTACGTTTGATAAGTGCTATCAAAAGTAACATCTGCATCTGAATTTAAAAACTGTATTGGTTTTGAAGCACTTGATAAGGTTATAGTTTTTATTAAAACTAAATTTGTTGCATCACTTTCAAGAGAAGCTGATTTTATTTTTGATAAAGCCATCTATTATACTCCTATCAACGCTTTTATTTCAGCGTCATTTAAACCTAAGTCTTTTAGTTTTTGTTTTCCTGTTGATGCGTCTGTTTCTTTTTGTGTTTCTGCATCTGCTTTTTCTTGTTCAACAACTGGTATCATTGCTTTAATATCTTCTTTAGATATTTCTTCTGTATCATTCCAAGTTATTTCGCAAGTATCTATATTTGAACCTCTAATAACTACTTTAGCATTAGGATTAATTTTTAAAATTGCATCTAAAATCATTATCCAGATACCTCCATAAGTGTTATAACTGATTTACCATTGTTATTTGCAGCACTATCATTAATCATAATATAAGCAGAACCTGAAGCAGAGTAATTTCTGAATTGTGTTTTATATGTTTGTTGTGAGGTGCTACTTGGACTATCAAGAAATTGCATTGAAAAAAATGTATAAATACTTCCAGCTCCAGTGCTATGTCCTATACCAAATGGGCCACTACTATTTGTAGGATTAGGATCAAAAATATCTGTTGAACCTCTTAATAATTTAATACCACCATAAAAAGAACTATTATCACCACTAAGTAAAAGTTGATGAGTTACCATTACCAAAACTTTAGATGAGGTTGAAATTGGAGTTATATTTGCTGTCAAACCTGTATCTGTGTATGTTTGATTATTAACTGTCACCTCTGTATCATCAGTAGCTTGTACTACCTGTAATATTTTTCCAGAACCTAATTTAGCAGATGTGATAGCACTATCTTGTATCATTGCAGTTGTAATTGTATTCGCATCTGGAGTTACAGTTTGTAATGCTTGTCCTAAAAAAATTACATAGCAGCTATCAGAGCTTGATATTGTGCCACCTAAAGTTAAAGCAGTTCCAGATATTGAATAAGATGCTGGATTTTGCCTTACATTATTTACAAAAATTGCAACATCATTAACTGATGCAACAGAATGATCTAAAGTATATGTAGATCCATTGTTGCCAGTTATAACTTGACGTTTTAAACTTACAAAGTTGTTTGATGGTTCTGCACCAATATATGCCATATTACGTTATCTCCATTATTGACAATGTTCCTGATAATTTATCAGCAACTGAACAATCTACTTGAATTTTGTCTCCTGCTTCTAAAACAACCTTACCACCAGATAAGATTTCAAGAGAACTTCCGACAGGAATTGACACATCTTTAATTAGGAAAGATGTTCCATTTGCAACGTTATTAGCACCACCTCTATTTGATGTTGTACTAACAAGCTCTACTTCTGCAGTTATTGCAGCTGTATTAATGTTAGACAATACCAAACCTAGCACAACTGCTGTTGTACTTGATGCTACTGTATACATTACATATGGCGTTCCAGCTGAAGCAGGTTCTGCTGCAAAGGTTACTACCTTAAAAGTATTTGCCATTTATTTCCTCCTATTTAATAATATTATATATTTTATCCCAAAGCAATTGCTAAAGCTGTTGGATCATCTGTAGTAAATCCTTGAGCACTCATTAGTGTTACAACTCTAGATAATGCTGCTTTTCTATTTGTGCCACCTGCACCATCATCAACTATAATTAAATCTGATGTACTTAGATCTGCACCTATATCACTTCCACCATCAATATCAATAGCTGCTACAGGTAAAGTACCTGAATCTCCAGTACCAATTAATGTACCAGATGCAGTAGGTAAAACTAATACTGCACTACTAGCTGCTGAGTGTGGAGCTGCTTGTAATGTTTGTGCATGAGCATTAGAAGATTCACAATAAAACTTAACTTTAGCAACATTGCCAGTTCCTGTTTTTATTTCTACTAATCCATCTGTAACAGCAACACCACCTGATGATCCATTACCATCTAATAAAACTTTACCAGATCCATTAGGTAATACAGATATATTACCATCAGATACAGATACAATCTCTGATATAACTGGTGAAGTTAAAGTTTTGTTTGTTAAAGTTTGTGTACCAGTAAGAGTTACATCACCAACATTAGATGGTTGAACTACTGTAAATGTAATTGTATCAGATCCTAATGATGCACTTGTATCAGTAGTACATAAAAACATTTTGTCTGCATTAGTAGATCCTTCTTGGATAATTACTAGCTGTCCAGCTATCTCTCCTATTGCATCAAAGTCTGTATCTCTAGATGCAGTACCTGATGCTACTACTGTATAAATACCATTTTGTGATCCTGTAGATTGATCTTTAACTAATACTCTATTTCCTGTAGCTAAAGTAACACCATCTAAAGTATCACCATTTTGTAAATCTGCTGATAAATCTATATTACCTGTTGTAGCAGCTCTACAAATAATTCTAGTTTTTAGTCCAGCAACAAGATCATCAACATATGTTTTAGTTGCTGCATCTGATCCAGATGAAGGTGCTCCTAATCCAGTAATAGATCCACCAGATATGGAAACACTATTAGCTGCTTGTGTTGATATTGTTCCAAGTCCTAAAGATGCTCTTGCAGTTGATCCTGCTTCTGCAACCCATGTTGAACCACTACCAACAATAAAATTACCATCTGTATTTGCAAGGCTACCAATAGCTGTTAAATTAGCATTGGATGCTTCTCTTGCATCTAGCTGTGTTTGAATATTTGAAGTTACACCATTTAGATGTCCAAACTCTGTATTAGAGATTGTACCATCATGAATTTTTGTAGCATCAATAGCTGCACTTGCATTGATGTCTGCATTTACAATAGCACCATCATTTATTTTTGCTGATGTTATTGCACTATCTGCAATCTTTGCAGTTGTTACTTGGCTATCTGCTATGTGTGCTGTATCAATTGATCCATCTGTATAGTGTTCACTATCGATAGCATCATCAGCTATCTTAGCATTAGTAATTGCATCTGCTGCAATTTTAGCTGTTGTAACATTACTATCTGCTATTTTAGCTGTAGTTACTTGTGAGTCTGCAATATGAGCTGTGTCTATGGATCCGTCAGTATAATGTTCTGAGTCAATAGCATCGTCTGCTATTTTTGCATTTGTTACTGCATCAGCTGCTATCTTAGCAGTAGATACAGAACTAGATTTTAAATTAGCTGCATCAATAACATCTTCAGGTATAGCATCATTAGTTTTTGATAATATACCTACATATATTTCTAAACTTTCATTAGATAATGATCCACTATCCCATGTAACATTTACTGTAGTATTTGTTGAAAATGATGAACTAGATATAGTTCCAACTATTGTTCCAGTAGATGATCCTACTGCTTTTATTCTTCTTCCTGCGTGATAAAAAGCTGTTACGTTTGCACCAGCAATTGTAAATGAAGTTGCACTAGCATAAGCTGCTGTAAAAGATCCATCTCCATCACCATAGATAACCCATTGGCTATCATTATAAAATTCTCTTATTTCTGCTGCTAATCCTCTAAAGGCATTATTAATGTTAGAAGGCAACATACCTTCTGCAACACTAATACTTCCTACTGTTGTATTATTAGCTGCTGTTGTTGAATAATCTTTTATTCCCATTTATTCCCCCATAAACCAAGTAAATGCTTTGTTATTTTCTTTATTTTTTTCATTGATCAATGCATTGATAGCTTCCTCAATTTGTCTTTGAAAGAACTCTTGAGTTTCAAATGAATATCTAACATTGTCAATATCTGTTTGATCTGTCATCTTAATCCTGATTTAGATGCAATAAGATCTATGCCTTGTGCATTTGTCCATACAACACCACTTGGTGTTTTTACATTAATTTTAACATATCTTCCAGATTGTCTTACAGGATTCATACCTGAACTGTTCATACTAGAAGATGATGATACAGTTGCATTATTAGCTAATCTATCTCTACTTTTAATAGTTACAGTAGCTGGTGCATCAACTATAGGTCTAACTCCTTGAACACTAGCTCTATGATTTGGAAATAGTTCTAACTCAGATGTTTCTATTTCACCTTCATTAGCTGTTCCTGAAAAGATAGCTGCTTTAAAATTATTATCTATAGCACCTAAAAATAACTGACCACCATTCCAAAAATCTGTATCTAGTGCAATATTAATTGCATCTAGGTTTTGAGATATAATATCCATAAGCTCTACAGTATATGCACCCACAAACTGGGTAAATATGGTACTAGCATTTGCTTCTGCTAATGACCATTTTTTTGTAGCATAATTATATATCAAAATTCTATCGCAAATTCCTGTTGTATTGGAAGTATTATTTACACTTGGGTACAACCATAAAGCAAGTTGATTGAATGGGTCAACAGCTGCACAGATCCTATCTGTATATGCTTTGTTTAAATTAGCATCAAAAAATCTATTAACTTTCTCAGCACCAATAGAGACAACATTATCGCCGTTAATTTCAAAAAAACCATCATCAGCATAAAAGAAAACTCTCCTATTATCTTGACAAACTGTTCGTCCATAAACGGCTCCTCTATTTGGTGATATTACTGATAGTCTAAATACTGTAGCTCCACCAACATAGTCCATACGAATTATCTGGTTTTGTCTAAATACGTATCCAATCTCTCCAGAAGTTATGTGTACTATTTCACCACCTGATCCTGGAAGATCTTGTAAGTCTGCTTGTTTACCTGTCCATGTACCAATATCATTGATACCTGACCATTGTATTCTGTTTTGGTTTGTAGGTTGATTACCTGTAACTAAAAAATCTCTAACAACTCCTGAAACTCTAAATACTGGTACTGTACCTGCAGTTGCTATTGATGAAAGATTTGCAAAGTTTGTTGATGAACCCATAAGATAAAATTGAGCTGGATCTTTACCATTACTTGCAATTACATAATTACCAAACTGTGTAAATGTAAAAAAATCTGTATCTGTTCCTGTTAAGGATCCTTTTCTAGATGTAAATGTACCACCATCTAATTGAAAGATGTCTGTGTTCTTTGCAACAAAGTTAAATACATTACCTGAGTTATCTCTGAAAGAACCTGCACCTCTACTATTAGCAGCAATATTATTTGTTGAATATTCTACTAAAGATGGAAATCTCTTATATGAATTAAGAGCATAATATACATTAGTTGCTACGTTAGCTCCTGGATTCAAGTGTTGTGGTTGATCAGGTAGCCATTCTCCAAAAGGTACTTGCATTATCTATTCCTATAAAATGATAAATCTGTTTGAACATCTGTTCTTTGTTGAACAGGTGCACCACCATAAGTGTCTTGTCTGTCATTATTTTCACATCTTTCAAGAGCTGATGAATACATACCTAACCAGTTTTGTAATTGATTAGGTTCTATTCCACCAAGAAAGTTAGCTGCATGATATAATGATCCATACAGATATATTGCTGGATGTTTTGCTAAGATGTAATTTGATGTATTAGTATCACTAAGAGCTGATATAGCTTTATAGTATGATAACTTGCCAGTATAACTAGTATCAGGGCTAGGGCCGAATCTGAATTTTTCCACTTCATTATCACTCTCCAATGTATATGCTCTTGGTCTACCAGTTCTTGATCCACCTTTTATTTCAAACATATTGTGTGGTGTTATATACTCTAGTGGAAACTTAGTAGATGATTGTAGTATAAAAAATGATCTTACAGCAAGAAATCCTGTTGGTACTGTAACTTGTTCAGCATCAATAGTAATATCATCTTGCTGCTCCATTTGTCTAATTCTTAATTTTGCATTAAAATCAGCTTCTGTTAATTTAATAAAGTCATCTTGTATTTCTGTAGTTAGATCAGATCTATTTAAAAAATTAGCTATAGATGATTTCAATTGTGAATATGTTGATAGTGCCATTATAAATTACCTTCTGCTGTTCTAAAATATCTAAACTCGTTACTATTTAGTTTAGTTCTCATAATTTTTCTTTGAATATCTTTTGGTAAAGCAAACCAATTGTTACTACCATTATATTCTTTAGCCCAGATCTGTAGTACTAATGGAGGTACACTAGCAACTCGTTTCATTTCTTTAGCTTTAGAAAGATACCCATTATCATGATTGTATAACTCTTTATTTCTTTTCAACAATGGATTAACGTTTTGTTCATTGTTGATAGTAAGTTTACCATCTGACTCTTGGATATATCGAGTCTTTATTCCACCATCGTATTCTACAGATCGAACTTTTCCCATTACTCTGATAATTCAGTTACGTATAGATTAACAGATCCTATGACTGCAACTTTCTCACCTTCAGATACTTTGAAGTATTCTGTATCTTTTGAAGGTAAAAATATTTTTGAAGTAGTTGCTGTTGGAGATGTACCAAACTCTATATGGCAATCTGCATCTGCACAAACTCTAACATATTCAATATTAGAACCAAATGCACTTGATGCTGCAGAAGAACCAGATGAATTAACTTTTTGCGTTGTAACAGGTCTCATTGCAAAATGTGCCATGTTACTCCTTATCTTCTAATTACAAAAGTTACGTTAAGTTTTTTTGCTCCAGTAGATCCACCATCAGTAATCATTTCGATAGTGCCATCTTCTTCTACTTGATTAGCTGCTGTAGGTTCTGCTGTATCTACGTCACCAGCTGCTGAACCTGAATGTGCAACAGTAATTCCACCACCAGTAACTGCAGTACCACCTATTTCAAAAGATATTGCTGCGTTACCACCAGAGATTGCTCCCTGTAATGATGTAATAATTTTAATAATTTTACCTGAGTCAGGTACTGGTACAAAAGTTGATGATGCTGTGCTGACATCAGCTATTTCAGCGTGTAAAAAATAATCGTTTAATGTTCTCATTATATTCCTTAATTGTTCCGATCCTAACCTTCTCTCAGATCTTCAATTGTTTAGAATCTGCTGGGGGAGCAGATTTGTAGGTTACTCCCCCAAACAGTTATTATTATTATGAAGTAGTTAAGTCTGCAACTAAGCCTGATGCACCTTCATTTCTAGACTCTAGAGTAGCTTCTACTAAAAGCTGTCTCTTTTCAGAGTCACCAGTTTTTGAAAGTTCATGCATAGTGAAGTCTCTTAAGAATGCAACTGCAAAATAGTTCATGTCTAGTACATAAGCATCTCTATCTCTAGAGAATCTGTTAGGTACTACTTGCAATTGACCGAAGTCAGATGCGTATACATCAACTGAAGTATATAAAGTTGCGTCTGCACCTGCATCAAATCTTGTGCTGTTACCAGTAAATCCTGATAATTTTTGTTTGTTGAATGGGCCGACCATGATCATTGACGGATCACCACCAGCATTCCAAACTGATTTGATTACAGATTTAAGAGCTGCTTCTGTGAAAACTCTTTGAGTTCCATCAGTTCTTGCTGTGTTACCAGCTCCACCTGATGAACCAGATGCACCTAGATCATCATTAGTTGCAATCCATGCACCTAAAGATCCAAGTTTTCTAGCAGTTGAAGCATTACCAGTAACTTCTGCTTGGTTTCCAGTAATAGTTGCTTCCATGTCTCTTTTTAACTCTTTTGCTTTTTTAGCAATTTGGTAAGCTAATTCAGATGCTCTACCTGCTTTATCTACAGCTTCTTGAGTTCCTGTGATTACAACAGTTTTGTCCATAATCTGTGAACTGTTTGAAAGTCTAGATGTTGCAGTTACTGCATCTAAAGTTGCTTCATCACCTTCGATAACCGCATTTGAAGTTGATGCTGCTGCTAAAGAGTCAGTTTGCCATTCGTGTAAAACTGCAGTAGCTTTTGTTTTAGCTGCTGAGCTGATGAATGGCGTATCTGTTGGAGAGATACTATAGATTACATCAGAAAGATCTTCTCTTTCACCTACGGAATCATAAGTATCAAATGTATTTGTTGGTTGTGCCATTTGTTATTTCCTTTGTTGAGATTTAAGATTAATAATATCAAGCAACGCAGATTGGGCATCTCCAAGATTTCCTGTCTTACGTAACTTGCTTATTTTATTTCTTATGTTTTCTCGACCAGAACTAGTATTCGATTTAGCAACACCTGACTTAACAACCTTTGGTGCATTGGCTACTTTCTTCTGAACTATAGGTTTTTTATCTTTTAAAGATTTATAGCTCATAGCATCCTTTGCAACCAATAAGAATCTGTAGTCTGCAAGGGATCCAATCTCTTGATCATTAAAACCATAATCTCGTAATGTATTACGTATATTAAGTCTGAATGAATCAGATTTATTTGGATCTGAAAACTCAGGTATCTTTTGAGCTGCTAATTCTTTTTGCGTTGCAAGAAAGTCATCATATTGTTTCTGTTGTGCTTCTCTAGCTTTGGCTTTCATATCTTCAATCGTTTCTGATTGTTGACGTAATTGAAAGTCCAATCTAGCAGCTGCAGCAGGATCTTCTTCATATAATTTTTGAAGATCTTGACCACCTTGCTGTTGTCTGACAAACGCATCAGCAGTTGCTATTGTATCATTTAGTTCTGCAAGTCTTGAATCATAAGACTGACGCAAACTCTGCTTCTCAGCTTCAAGATCTTTTCTCTCTAAACTTAAAGTATGAGTTTTTTGTCTATAATCTGAGTCTCTAGAATAACCAGCTTTCAGTTCATCAAGGCTAACCTCTATCTCTTGACCATTAACTTTTAATTGGTGGAGATTTGGTTCCTCTAATTCTGTTTGTGTTTCTTCTGTGACCTCAGTATTTTCAGTTTCTTGTTCTGGAGTTGCTTCAGACTCAGCTTTACTCTCTTGAACTTCCTGTGTCTCAGGTTTAGATTCTGAAGGTTCTGCTGTTTTAGTTTCAGTTTCTTGTTGATCTTTTGGATTCAATAATCCTGAAATTTTTTCAGCAGCACCATCTATGTTTTGTGCTTCTGACATATCGTTCCTTTCATGGTTGACGAATTTGAAGTTGCGTTAGCTTAACTTCTTTTATTTAATTGATCTAACTCTTGTTGAGTTAGCTTTCCACTTTCCATGATACTTTGTAAATGACCTCTGATTTTGTCTACAAGATTGTAGGCTACCCAAAGATATGTACGCTTATCATCTTCAGTGAATTTTGTATTAAAGATTTCTTGTTTATATATTTCTAAGAGATCTTCAAATGCTGTCTTTAGCAGGGGATCGTTCAGGAGCTGTTCTGCTCTCTTGCCCTGCCTGATCTGTGTTTCCTTGTCCATTAAAGAATTGTCCTTGACCTTTTATAATTTCTTTCATCAATTCACCAGATTTATTTAGATCAGCTTGTTCTAACATTGATCTACGTTTCAATTCTAGTTCATCAATTTTAGTTCCGTATTTTAACTCAAGATCTTTAATTTTCAACTCAAAATCTAATAATTCTTTTCTCATCTGAGATTCGATACGTTTCATCTCTACGTTGTTCTTCATAGTAGCTCTTTGGTTTTCACCTTGTACTTGAGCTAATGTAACTTTCTCAAACTCAGTTGGTGGTTTAGGAGGAAGTGGTGGCATTTGTGCTGCACCTACATCTGGATCCATAAAGAATGGTTCAATACTATTTAGACCTGCATTCTCTACTAGTTTCTTTAATGAATTATAAATGTTTCTTAAATTAACCATAGGGCCATAAACATTTTGTTGTAAGTTTATTGCCTGCATTTGTCTTTCTAAAATAGCATTAACAAGGATTAGTTGTTGTTCTTTTGATCCAGTACCTAATCCTACTCTAACAGTAACATTTACTCTATCCTTCCATTCGTATGGTCGCATAGGTATATATTTACCTCTAATTCTAACAATCTTTTCTTTTTGTTGATATTTACAAATAAGTTCAAATAATTTTAGACCTAAGTCTCTTACACCTGTTTCTGCAAATATTCTAGCAATCAACTCCATTCTCATTTGAGATTGAGTTAATACTTGGTTCATACCAGTAGCTGTTTTATTATTTAATGAATCTGAATTTAAACCTTGTGCAGTTTTAGTTACACCAGTTCTAGATTCTTTGACAGCATCAAGATAACCTAACATACCACTAGCTTGTTCTGTAATTGGTTGAGCCTGTATAGGCATCATTACATTTTGTGGTGGTTGTTTAGTTCTTACAATACCTCCAGGTCTATTGGTAAGTAGATCATCCATAGCTACTTGACCATCTTGTATTGCAACTCTATTGTTATTAGTTAGATACATGTTATCTAACATTTGTCTCATAACAGTAGATTTAATTAATTGTATATCTTCTACTAGTTCTGCAATAGATCTACCATGAAATCTGTGAGGCATGATAACTGGAGTCATAGATATAAAAGGCATTGTATCTACTTCTTCTATATCTAAAATTTTTGTAGCTTCTCCAGCAGTAGTAATTTTAAGTAATTCAGCTACACCATCTTCATCTGCATCCATTCTTAAATATGATTCATGGATTAATACATCTTGTGTAGATTCATCACCATCTGTTTGACCATGAGAAAAGTCTACGTTTTGATGTCTTACAAATTTATCTTCTGTATAATAATCAGTATCACCAGTTGGTAAAGATGCAACTAGATCTGCATCATATCCCATTTCAATTAATTCTGATTTAGTCTTTTGTGTTCTATGACAAACAAAGTTTGCACTATCAATAGACTTACATCTTCTTTCAATTAAAAATTCTTCAGGTGGTACAGGCTCTATTCTAACCTGACCATATAATTTTGTTCTTTGAATAACTACATCATGTAGTTTGATCTTATCAATCTCTTTACCTCTATCATCTGTAATAGGTTCTTCATATTCAGTATGATTGGTAACTTTTACTTCTGCATCTTCTACAAGATCATTGAACTCATCTTCAGTTAGTCTTGTATATTCTTCTCTTTCAGTTTTTTTAGAATCATCCCAAAATACTTTTAAGATTCCATTCTTTTGTATCAATGCATCTTTGAATGCAGAATATAATGCTAAGAATCCATTATTTTGTTTATAAAAAATATGATTCAAATAATCTGAACATTGTCTAGCCATTTCTTCATCTTCAGGCCCAACACCTTCACATTCAAATACATTATCACCAGCAGTAAAGATCTTCATTAAAGAAGGCATTAAACTTTCTACTGTGTCCAGGACATCGTTAGAAACAACTTGAGAACGCCCTTCTTGTTCATTACCAAGAGGCATTCCTAAATAATATTCTAATGATTTTTTTCTTCTTGCTACAAGCTCACCACCAATATAACCTGATGCTTGATGTATCTCGCTTGATAATACTCTTAATATTTCGTCTTGTGATTTCATACTACATATTTTGTATCTACATTAATTGGTGCATCCCAGTCTGTTGTGTCTATTGGTTCTGCAACACATCCATACCTAAAGCTATCAGCTGCATGTGAACACCAGTTGTGTAGAGGTTTGTTTTTAAATACTTGGTTCTTTTCATCCCATTGTTTTCTGTATTGACGTAATGCATCTAATCCTACTTTACATTTTTCTCTATCAAAGTAACAATTAGGTAATGCATTTCTAACAGATTCAATACCATGATCAACTTCTAACTTTGGAGCTATATCAAAATCTATACCTAGTTCATTTGCAACTTCAAGTCTAGATTTTCCAGTTCCAAGTTCTCTTGCCATTATATCATGAGGAGCAATATGACAGGCATAATCATAGTTCTTTTCTTTCAATACATCTGCATAATGAGCTAAAGATTCACCAGAAGTTTCATAATAATCTACTAGATGTATCTCTTGTCCAACTCTTTGTGCAAACCATATTGCAGTAGAATCTCCAATCCCCAAATCCCACCACGTTTCTATACCTACATTTGTATCTACAGGCACGTAGCCGATTCTTCCATCCTTCTCGGCTTTTGTTATTAATCGACCATAATAACTACCAGACACAGCTGCAGTAAATGAACATTCAAACTCCTGTTCATATTGTTCAGGTGTCATGATTGAACGTGCCTGTTCCAGCTCCTCAACTGGAATTACTTTTGTATCTGATGCTCGATATAATTTTCCATACCAATCATCATGACCTCTCAAAGCAAAATCATATACTTCCCAAAACTGATTATGCCCCATAGGTGTACCAATAAAAAGGACCCATCCTAATTTATCAGCTACAGCAGGTCTAACAATTTCTGTCCATACTCTTGGAGCCATGATAGCATACTCATCGAGTACAACTGCATCAAATCCCAACCCCCTGATAGAGTCTGGATTGTCTGCTCCAAATATTTGTATACGTGATCCATTAAATAAATCTATCCTTAGTTCTGATTCATTTCTAGTTCCACCTATTTTTAATAGTGGTTGTGTGTAAAATTTTAAATATTCCCAAGCAATTGATTTACCTTGACGATATGTCGGAGCTATGAATGCACATAAAGCTCTAGGTTTATCTGCTGCTGTTTTTATTAATTCGTTTATAGATAATACTGATTTACCAAATCGTCTATGACAAACTAAAACGCTAAATCGTTTTCTATTTTTATGAACTTCTAATTGATATTCTCTAGGTCTATATGGTACTTCTACTATCTTAACTTTCTTTTTCCCATTGGACTTTGACTTGGACTGGTTCATCTATGCTCATTTTTGTGTTTGATGATGTAAGTCTTGCATGAACATAAGGTGCTGCTTTTTCTGCTGCATACATTTTACGTTCAGGCGAACTTGCAGGATTGTTTAACACAGATAATAAATAATCTAAAGGAGAATGATTATATTTTTCTGCCATCTCCTGCATTGTTTTCCATAGCTTCTTAGATTTGGAACCTACTGGTCTACCAGCACCTTCTCTTTTACCACCATGTTTTATTTCATTCTCATGTGATTTATCTTCAGCAGTACCTTTAGTTTGCATAAATTTAATTTTTTCTTCCATATTTATCAAACCTTCTTGCCATAGGATATTTAAACGATTTTGTTTCACCTATTTTTTTAATAGCTGCACCAGCACCAAAAGCCAAAGTAAGTGGATTAACTGCTACTTTTCCTGCAAACTTTATACCCTTAACAGTACCTTTCTTTAGAAAATCCTTAATCGGAGTTTTCTTTTTAGGTCTTTTTATAAAGTTTCTGTCGCCTGCGTATATTTTCATTATTTCTTTTTCTTTTTCTTTTTATTTTTTTTCATGTTAGACTTTATTATTTCTTTTTGAAGTCTTGGAGGTAATGTTTTTTGTGCTTTAGTTAAGCCTTTCATTAGTATCCTTTCATTTTTTTAACTTTCATACCCTTTTTTTTAGCAGCTTTCTTAGCAGCCATCTTTCCTTTTTTTGTGTAAGGGTATTTTTTCTTTCCTACCATTGGCATAGTTTTTATCCTTTCAATAATCCACGCATAGCAGCATCTCTTGTTGTAGGCATAGCCATTTGATTTGGTCTTTTGCCCATCTGTGCCATTTGTGGGGTTGGTTGTTGAAGTAAGCCTTGTTGTCTTGCAACTTCAGGCATCATTCTAGATCTCATTATAAGACCTAATTGCTGACCTTCTTCTGGAGAAAGTCTCATCAATTCATCTGCTAGTTTTTCTAATCTATTTTTTGCCATTTAAAAAAATTTCTTTCCATTTCCTTTATAATTTAAAACAGATTCAACTGTTTCTAATACTTTTTTTCTTTCTTTTTTTTTTCCAATAGCAGAACCTACATAAGCTCCACCTAATGTTGATGCCCCATATTTATAAACTTTTTTAGGAGTTTTTTTTGCAAGTTTAAAAGCTAGTTTACCAGCTTTATATGTTCCTTTTATAATTGGTATAATCATTTAACAATTCCACTTTCTTAATGCTTTGTTTATTCTACTATTTGGATCTCTTGCAGTTTTGGCAGAAGTAAGTTTACTTTTCATGCCTTTCATTCTAGCACAGAAACTAGCTCTACGTTTAGCTGCTTTTGATCCTTTTTTTAATTTTGATGGCTTTGTAGTTACTGCCATTTTTAGCTTAGATCCAGGATTAGCACGTCTATATGATGCTATACCTTTCCTATTCAAACCCCCACTTTTGGATTTGCCTTCTTTTCTTTGCCATGCAGGTGTCTTAGCCATTTTTTCTTTTCCTTCCAGATGCTGTTACTGACCATTTGACTTTTCTTGGGCCAGTTTTTTTACGAGCTTCTGACTTACTTATTCTTCCAGCTACAGATCTTGGTCTACAAGCAGGATAAGGTCTGGTTTTTTTTTCTTTGCCAGATCTTCCACACTTCTTACCTGTCTTGACGTCTCGCCAATCTTCAGCAAACCACTTTCGTAGTCCACCTTTTGCCATTAGTACTTGCCACCACGTTTTTTATACGTTTTAACAAGCCATGCAGAAGCATATGCGGAGGGCCAAACCTTGAACTTTCGTTTGGCTTCAGATTTTACTCTATTGTATAGTGCTTTGTTTTTAGGTGTTGCCATATTATATAAACTTTTTTGCGTATTCTAAGATTTTAGTCTTTTTTCTAAATTTTTTAGATTTTAAATCTTTAGTAAACTGTTCTTTTTTAGCTTTTTGTTTAAGCATGTCAATTTTAAAAACGCTATAAGGTACTTTTTTCATCTTCCTTGCCTGTTGTATTTTTTAAAGCTACGTTTTTCCGATTTATTCATCTTTTTTTTGTGGATCCTTATCCTTTTCTTAGGTTTAGGTCTTGGTACAAAGTGAACAAACTTACGTTTAGCCATTAATCGTCATCAAATATATCAAAAGCTACTGCACCACCAA
>Ga0209348_1000808_pt1 | contig 15730 bp, 17 predicted proteins | sample ETNvirenome_2_30_FD_184065 | JGI IMG/M metagenome (GOLD analysis project Ga0209348, IMG submission 184065) | Marine viral communities from the Pacific Ocean - ETNP_2_30 (SPAdes) (version 2) | ecosystem: Environmental > Aquatic > Marine > Oceanic | place: Pacific Ocean | collected 2013-06-22 | reverse complement strand
TCTATTGATTATGAAATAGATATCAATGGTGATCTTAAAAAAGTAGCTTAATAATAATAAACACTAGCCCCCCTTAGCTTTTAGCTTTGGGGGGTTTTTTTATATCTAAATTAAACTTGTTTTGATCTGGGTTTCCTTAGCTTTCTATAGTTACAAAATTTCCCATTATATCCCCAAATAAATCTAGGGAACCCCAAATTATCCCCAGTATAAATTTTTATATTCCTATTTTAGCTTAGATATCCTTAGGGGATACGCAGGTGCCATAGCCCCCCTGCTATACTATACATATACACTCACCATAAAATCCAGGTTTCCCCCGTTAACCCCCTGGTGGCCAGAATATAGGGGATATTATTCTGTAGAAATAGCTATAAATCCCCTGACAATAACCTAGGGGAATGTAAATGTAGGTACTATATGAGTGTAACGCCTCCCCTAGGGGGATTAATTATATTATACACCTCATCATCAATTTTGTCAATAGAAAAATTAACCCAAATGAAAAAAAAGTACTTGACAAAATTGTTAATCACGCTATAATATAATAGATAGACCTAAATATAAATCAAAGGGACACACATACTCAGAATATAGCAATATATACAGGGTCATCACTGATTTATATTTACATAAATTGGTACCAATTAACAACTTTAAGATAATTATGGCAAAAAAATACGGAACAACTACACTAAGTGGAGCTGACAAAGAAAAAAGAACTCCTAAGTTCTTAAGAAATATCTTTGAAAGCCCTAAAAAGAAAGCAGAAAGATTGTCTACAGCATCTGGTAAAGCAAACACAGCTGCATCTAAGAAGATGTATGCTGCTGAAAGTATGTTCAAAGCTAAAATGGACAGAAAAGCTGCTGATACTAGAGATACTGCTAAGACAAAGAAAGGCCCAGTTACTCCAATGACAGCTAGAGACAGAGCTAAAACTAGAATTGCACCTAAAGGTAGCATCAAAGACCCTAGAAAAGCTCTAGATGCAGAGACTAGAAAGTCTTACAAGAAAAGAATAGACTACATGGAGAAAAGAAAAGCTGCTGGTAAAAACTATTCTAAGAAAAACTTAGCGGATTTAAAAGCAAAACTAAAATAAACTTGAAAAGTTCAGTATTTAATTTACCGTTCAAAGAGTTTATGGAGATAATTAATGCAAACAATGGATTCTTCTATAGTTCCAAGTCAAAAGAAAAACTTAACAGACATGCAAGAGAAATTTCTAGATGTCCTGTTCGGGGAGGCAAAGGGCGATCCCAAGAGGGCGGCAGAGCTAGCAGGGTATTCAAAACATAGTTATCCTAAAGTTGTTAGAAATTTAAAAAAAGAAATAACTGAATTAGCAGAAAACCACTTATCCACACATTCTGCTAAGGCAGCAACCAGACTCACCGATTTGCTAGACGAGGATGGCACAACTCCACACGCTAGTGTCCGTCTAGCAGCTGCCACTAATATATTGGATAGAGTGGGGATTGTAAAAAAAGATCAACTAGATATAAATATGAAAGCTATGCATGGAATATTTATATTACCAGCTAAAGATGGAAATAATGACAACAAAGAATAAATTTAATAAAAAAGAAAAGAAAAAAGATTCATCACCAAAGAAATATAAATTTGGTAGAGACGAAAGTAAAAACAATATTAAAGATTTACCTAAAGGTTTAAGAGTAGATACTACAACAGGTATGGGTGCTAACATATTTACAATCCCAAAGAAAAAACCTACTAAGAAAAAAAGTGGAACCAGTAAGAATAAAAAAAAGAACTAGGCAAATTCCATTTGGTTTTAAACAATCTGATACTCACCAAGATTATATAGAACCTATTAAAGAAGAATTAGAAGCTCTTGATCAAGCAAAGAAATATTTAAAGACTTGTTCATATAGAGAAACTGCTCAATGGCTACACAGAAAAACAGGAAGATATATATCGCATGTCGGACTTAGAAAAAGAGTTACCAGAGGTACAGCCTCCGAAACCGAAGCAGAAAAGCAAACAGAAAGCCAAGAGATCAGTCAAACAGATTCTAGCAACCAAGCGTAAGAAAGTTGCTCAAGCAGAACAAACTTTGCGTTCAGCAAAGCAAGCTGCAGAAAATACCAAAAAGAAATTGTTAACCATTAACAAAGCTCTTACTGGTAAAGAAACACAACTACTTACGGAAGATATAATCGAGAGTGCTCCTAAGACAATACAAGAGCATGTAAAATCGCAAGAAGTTATCTTTAAGCCAAACGGTGGCCCACAAACAGAATTTCTTGCAGCTTCAGAGAGAGAAGTATTTTACGGAGGAGCAAGAGGTGGAGGCAAGTCTTATGCCATGCTAGTAGATCCACTTCGTTATTGTTCTAAGCCTCATCATAGAGCACTTCTAATTAGAAGGACTATGCCTGAGTTAAGAGATTTAATTAGTAAATCTCAATTACTCTACTCCAAAGCATATCCAGGAGCAAAATGGAGAGAACAAGAAAAAGAGTGGCGATTCCCATCGGGAGCAAAGATAGAGTTTGGTTACGCAGAGAACATGACAGACGTTTTACGTTACCAAGGTCAATCATACACATGGATAGGAATAGACGAACTTCCTCAATATCCTTCGCCAGATATATATAATTTTTTAAGATCTTCTTTAAGATCTGTTGATAAGGACATACCTGTCTATTTAAGAGCTACAGGCAACCCAGGTAACATTGGATCACAATGGGTAAAAGAAATGTTTGTAGATCCTGCAGAACCTAACTCTGCATTTGAAATAAAAATAGATACACCTGTCGGAGTAAAAACTATCACTCGTAGATTTATTCCTGCAAAGTTACAAGACAATCCTTATCTGATGCAAACAGATGACTACTACGCTATGCTTGCATCTTTACCTGATATACAGCGTAAACAATTTTTAGATGGAGATTGGGATGCTTATGAAGATTCAGCGTTTCCTGAGTTTAGCAAAACAACACATGTTGTTGAACCCTTTGAAATTCCTAAAGGATGGTATAAGTTTCGTGCTGCTGACTGGGGTTATTCTTCTCCTGCTTGTGTGTTATGGTTTGCTGTTGATTACAATAATAATCTGTGGCTCTATAGAGAGTTATATACTTCCAAAGTTACGGCAGATATTTTCGCAAGACAAGTCTTAGAATTAGAATCAGGTGAGTATATTCAATATGGTGTACTCGATTCAAGTACCTGGGCAAAGAGAGGTGATGTAGGCCCAAGCATTGCAGAGACAATGATTCAACAAGGATGTCGTTGGAGACAATCAGATAGATCACCTAAAAGTAGAATTAGTGGTAAATTAGAAATACACAAACGTTTATTAATTAATGATAAAGAACCAGGACTTAGAATATTTAAGAACTGTAGAAATTTAATTAGAACGATAAGTACTTTACCTACAGATAAGAAGAACCCCGAAGACGTTGATACAAATGCTGAAGATCATGCATATGATGCATTACGTTACGGATGTATGAGTAGACCCATGCACCCCAAATATGCACAAAGATTTAAACCCTTGTTTACCCCTGAGTTTAAACCAGCTGATAACAAATTCGGATATTAATGGAATTACCTACACACAATTATTTTTTATGGGGGCCTTATCTAACTAAGATGAAAGTAGATGAGATCCTATGTGAAAAACTTTTAACTGATGGAAGAGAACTAAGAACATCTCATAGAAATCATCTAGCAGGAAAAATAGAAAAAGAATTTAAATACGATAATTTAAAATATTATCAAAAACAATTTCAACCTTATATAGATTCATGGATACATGGATGGTATAGACAACTTGGTTCTCATGTTGCAGTTACAGGAAAGTTAGTTAGTTTATGGATTAACTTTCAAAAAGCAAAAGAACATAATCCACCTCATATACATCCAGGTGCTGATGTTTCATTTGCATTACATTTAAATGCACCATTAGAAATGATTGGAGAGAAACAAGACACTACAGGAATTGCACCAGGTAGATTATCTTTTTTGTATGGTGAAGAAAGACCACATACAATAGCTGAAAGATCATTTACTCCAGAGAAGAATGTAATGTTTATGTTTCCAGCAAACTTAAGACATTATGTATCTTCATTTAATTCTGATGTAGAAAGAATATCTGTAGCAGGTAACGTAAAATTTGAATATGCAAAGTAAAAGAAAATTACCAGAGATTCAAAAAAAGTTTTTTCCATATGATTTAGTATTAGCATATTGGGAAGATATCATTGCAGATTGCTCATGGATTGATCTTAATGATATAAAAAAATCCACAACTGCCATATGTTGCACGGTTGGATGGTTAATAAAACAAGATGAGAATGTGACTATACTAATGTCAGATTTTAATTTTGAAAATGACAAAGAAGTAAAGCAAGGTGGTGGACATACTACCATACCAACTAAAAATATATTAAAAATAAAAAAGATAAAAATATAGGAGACAGCAATGGAAATGAAATTTGATCCAAAAGCTAAAGTACAACAAGGTCAATTAAGTGATGCACCTGAAGGCAAACAGCCTAACAGAGAATCAGTTAATATTGATTTTGAAAAACATGCACCTGGAAAATACAAGTCTGCTAATTACTTAGCAGATAATGATGTACCTACTAAGTCAGGTTCAGAGCATGTTCAAGATAGCTTATTTAACATGGCAAACGAAAAAGATTATTAATTAATAGGAGGGCAAACCCAATGATGAAAAGATATAAGCACGGAGAACTTGCACCTGATGTAGCAAAAAGACCAAACGATAAATTAGCAATAGACCCTAATTCAAAAGTAACACAAGGTTCTACTGCTGGTGATGGTAATGATACAAAAGGTAAGTCAAAATCAAAAGTAGATCCAGCAATCTTTAGAATGGCTGAAGAAAGAGATTATTAGTTTTGATGGAAGAAGATAAAGAAAAGAATGGCGGATACGAATCCGAGAATAACGCTTTAGTTGGTTTAGTACGATCTAAGTTTCAAGAAGCAGAGACAGCAAAAGTCTATGATGAAAAAAGATGGTTGCAGTCTTACAGAAACTATAGAGGATTGTATGGGCCAGAAATGGCATTTAGAGACAATGAAAAGTCTAGAGTATTTGTTAAGATAACAAAGACTAAAGTACTTGCATCATTTGGTCAAATTATAGAAGTTCTTTTCTCTCAAGGTAAATTTCCTTTAGGTATTAGCCCAACTTCTGTAACTGAAGGAATTGCTGAAAAAGCCCATTTAAAAAATCCGCAAGAGCAACAAATGGAATCCCAATCTCCAGAAGAGATGGATCCATATGGTTTTCCTGGTGATGGTAAAGAAGTACCACCTGGAACAACTGCTACAGAATTAATGCGAGATCTTGCACAAGAGTATAAAAACTTAGGATTTGAAGACGGGCCATCTAGTACTGGTACACCACAAATTGAACCTGCACAGTTAGCTGCAGAGGCAATGCAAAAATTAATACATGATCAATTAGAAGAAAGTAAAGCTATTACAGTTTTAAGACATGTATTTTTTGAGATGGCATTATTAGGTACAGGTATTTTAAAAGGGCCTTTTACAGATGCTAAAACATATAATAGTTATGATACTTCTGAAGATGAAGAAGGTAATATAACTAAAGTACAAATTTCAAAAACTAAATCAGTTCCATCTATTGAAGCTGTATCATGTTGGGATTTTTATCCAGATCCAAATGCTACAAGCATTCATGATTGTGATTATGTAATTCAAAGACATTCTTTTAACAAACAACAGTTAGAAGATTTATCTGAAAAGCCTATGTTTAACAAAGAGGCTATTCAAGAATGTTTAGAGATGGGGCCAAACTATCAAACAAGAGGATTTGAATCTTCATTGTATGATAGAGAAAATGTTACAAGTATTTATAAAAATAGATACGAAGTATTAGAATACTGGGGAACAATTGATAGAAAAACTGCAGATGAATGTGGTGTATATTATTCAACTGATTCTGAAGTAATACATGTTAATGTATGGATATGTGGTGGTAAAGTTTTAAGAATGGTAGAGAATCCATTTACACCAAAACGTATTCCATATTTAGTATGCCCATATGAATTAAATCCATATCAATTCTTTGGAGTAGGTATTCCAGAAAATATGGAAGACTCACAGATGGTTATGAATGGTCATGCAAGAATGGCTATTGATAACTTAGCACTAGCAGGTAACTTAGTATTTGATGTTGACGAAACTATGCTAGTTCCAGGACAAGATATGAAAGTATTTCCTGGTAAAATATTTAGAAGACAAAGTGGACAAACAGGTCAAGCAGTGCATGGAGTTAAGTTTCCAAATACTGCACAAGAAAACTTACAAATGTTTGATAAGTTTAGACAGTTAGCTGATGAGTCTACAGGTATACCATCATACTCACATGGTACTACAGGTGTTCAGTCTACAACTAGAACTGCATCTGGTATGTCTATGTTGATGGGTGCTGCTGCACTAAGTATTAAAACAGTTATAAAAAATATTGACGACTATCTTTTGAAACCCCTTGGAGAATCTTTATATCATTGGAACATGCAATTTAATGAAGAGTCTCCTAACATAAAAGGTGATCTGGAAGTAAAAGCACAAGGGACTTCGTCTCTAATGCAGAAAGAAGTTAGATCACAAAGACTAATTACATTTATGCAAACTGCATCTAATCCTGCACTTGCACCATTTGTAAAATGGCATACTTGTTTAAAAGAAATTGCTAAGTCTTTAGATATAGATCCAGATCAATTAATTAATGATCCAGAAAAAGCTGCGATCTATGCAAACATAATGGGGATGGCAAATGGAAATCAAAACAATACAGCCTCTGCTGGAGGACAAGGTCAAATGGGACAGACTGGAGAAGTACCTACTGGAGCTTCGCCAACAGATCCAACAGGAGCTGGAGGTGGCAACATCGGAACAGGTAATGTACCGATGCCAGGGGAAGCTGGCTTTAGTTCGCCAAATCTTGAACCTGAAGGAAGCAAACAAACGCAATAAGGAATAATATGGCAACAACTTTTGATGTAAATAGAATTGGTGGTGGAACTTTTGAACTAGTACAAGATCCATCTACAGGACAATACTCTTATAAAAAAGTTGGATTTAATCCTGTTAAAAGTTTAACAATACCTGATTTAGGTACAGCAACAACTGCTGCAGCTACTACTACTGAGACTAAAAAAGATACAGCTGATATAAGTAAACCTTTTGAGCAGTTAGCTAAACAGACAAGTGGTAGAGATGACACAATAGATTATACAGGTCAAATGCTAAAAGATGCTAGAAAGATTGATCCACAGTTACAAATGACTAGGGATAATTTAACTAGTTCATTTATAGGTGAAGAAAGACCAACTAAAACTTATTCTGAACAATTAGCAGATTTACAAAGACCGCCTATGCTTGGAGACACTGGTGGTAGTATGGATCAAATGTCTGGTGCAACTACATATCAAGATGCTATTATGAGAGGTGGAGTTGGTGTTAAAGCTGCTGAAAAAAGAGGGCCAGGTATATTTACAGATAAAAAACCTTTAGGCAGTCCATTTAAAGCATTTGATGCATCAGTTAAAAGTGGTGTAATTAGTAGACCAGAGTATACATCTACTACTCCCGAAGCTAGAGCAGCTATGACTTCAGATGCTGCACAACTAGGAATTAGTGAAGTAGAGTCTACTCAACCAACTATAGGTTCTTTTGGAACTGACCCTACAGCTGCAAATAGATTTAGAGGTGTATCACAAATGGGTGCACTAGCAGGTGAAGGAGAGAAAGAAGATGTTAAGCCAGAACCAACTGCACTTAAAAAAGTTAGTACAGGTTTAAAAAGTTTAAGTGAAAGTGTAGGTAGAGTAGTATCTAGTGGGCCTGTAGCTCAGATTGCTAGAGCCATAGGAAAACCAGTAGGTGAATCTGCAGGAGCTGTAGCTTTTAATAAAACATATTTTAATGTTAGAGGTGGAAGCACAGACGGACAAAGAATAGCTGGTAATCCTGCAACAGATTTATATGCAGGTATGAATAGAACTTCTAAGTTTGGCAATTTAGAAAAAGCTGGTGATAAAAGAATTTCAACTAGAGAAGCAACTATTGCTAAAAAAGGTTATACTAAAGACGGTAAAGGTGCAGACTTTATTGCTAAAACTGAAAAAATGAAAGCTGATGCATCAAAATACAAAGCAGCAAAACAAAAAGCTACTCAAGGGCCTGCAGGTGGAGCAACTACTGGAGGTGGTGGCAATGGTGGCGGAGGCGGAGGATCTTCTAGAGTTATATGTACAGATCTACATAGAACAAAAGAATTATCTACTAGAGATTGGGTAAGAGATACAAAATTTACATTTAAAAAGTTATCTATAAAACATGTTAAAGGTTATTTACTTTGGGCAGAACCAACTGTAAGACACATACAAAAATATCCTAGATACAGAAAAATATGGAAACATATTGCACAGCATAGAGCAAATGATATTGCATGGAGATTAAATGAAGGTAAATTTGATTTATTAGGAAGAATCTATGCAGGTATTGGAGAACCTTTGTGTTGGATGCTAGGTAATTTTGTAAGTGATAAACAAATTAATAGATATAATCTATCACATTGGAGAAGAATATAATGGCAATAGAAGCAGGAAATAAAGTTAGTACAACTGGGTTAGTAGGTAAAAAACCATTTACTCCAAAGGCTCCAGATATGAGTAGAATGAAAGTGCCTGAAACTATGCAGCCAAAAAGAATTAAACCTACTGAAACAAGAGTAGCACCTCCGCAACCTACAGAACAAGTAGCAGACAAAATTCAATCTCTAACAGATGAAGATAAAATTGTATTAGATACAGTCTTAGCTCCATCTGTTGCAATGGTTCTTAAAAAGATTGCACCAGAAGCTGGTGATTTAATAGATCAGTTTACAGGTGCAGAAGAGAACGTAGTTTTACCAGTATCAGTTGTAAAAAACTTTGCAACTAAAAGATACGGTGGAGCAGATGAAGGAGATGCTGTAGAAAGTTTTATAGCAGATCTTTCAGCTACACAAGAGATGGATCAACAACCTGTGCCACCTGAAGAAGATCAGTACGAAGCAATAGATACTGAACAAATCTAATTCAGCCCACAACAATTATGGAATCGAGCTACCCTTATCCATAAGGCACTCAACCCAATAGGTAAAAATAATGGAAGAAGAAAAAAAAGTTTCCGAAGAGAAACAAGTTAAAGTACCCAATGCAAATCCTTATAATAAAGACAGAGGTGGAGAAGATGCCGAAGTTGAAGCATTTGCAAAAGGTGAGTTAGCTAAATATCAAAGGGAACAAAGAGAAAAAGAAGCAATCGCAGCAACCGAACAGAAGGACACCGATGCATCTGAAGAGACTGCAGATCAAACAGATAATCAGGCTACTCCTATCGCTGAACGCCCTGCTAGAGCTGAAGATAGAGTCTTTAAGAAACGTTATGACGATTTGAAAAGACACTATGATTCTACTATTCAAAAACACAAGGACGAATTGGAATCTTTGCGTAACAGATTAGAATCAGGAAACTCGCAATTTAATCCTCCTAAATCTAAAGAAGAATTAGATGCATGGAGAAAAGAGTACCCCGATGTATATGATATGGTTGAAACCATAGCTATAGAAAAGGCAACTACTCAAACTGCAGAACTTGAAGATAAATATAAAAATCTAAAAGTGCAACAAGAGCAAATTGCAAAAGAAAAAGCAGAAGTAGAACTTTTAAAACTACACCCAGACTTTAATGAATTAAGACAACAAGATTCATTTCATGAATGGGCTGAAAGACAGGATCCTACTATACAAGGTTGGCTGTATGAAAATACATCTAATGCAACATTAGCTGCTAGAGCAATTGATTTATATAAAATGGATCAAGGCATTAGTAAGTTAAGTAAAAAGCAGGAATCTAATGTTAAGAAAGAAGCTGCTAAAGCAATTTCTAAAACAAAGAAGAGTACTGAAACTGATATACCTCAGAAGAAAATTTGGACTGCAACTGAAATTTCTAAACTAAAAGCTCATGAATTTGAGAAACTAGAATCAGAAATTGATCTTGCTCGTTTAGAAGGTAGAATTGAACAACGTTAAACAATCAACTAAACTAAACTAAAGGAGGGTACAACCATGGCTTTTGGAAGTGCTGGTGGATATTCGAACTTACCTTCAGGTAATTTCACTCCACAAATTTTTAGTCAGAAGGTTCAAAAATTCTTCAGAAGAGCATCAGTGGTAGAAGATATTACTAACACTGATTACGCTGGAGAAATTGAAAATTTTGGCGATACTGTTAAAATAATAAAAGAACCAACAATCACTGTTGCAGATTATGCAAGAGGTACAGCTGTATCTACACAAGACTTAGCTGATGACCAAATCACTATGACAGTTGATCAAGGTTCATACTTTGCTTTTAAAGTAGATGATATTGAAGAAAGACAATCTCATGTTAACTTTGAAGCTCTTGCAACCTCTTCAGGTGCATACTCATTAAAGAAAAACTATGACTACAATGTATTGAAGTTTATCTATGATAACGCTTCTACATCTGCAAGTGATACAGGAACTGATGGTTCACCAATTGATGGTGATGCAGCAGCTGATACTCTAGCAGACGTTGTGTCAGCAGCTAAAAAAGTTCTTGACAAAAATGATGTGCCAGAAGAAAATAGATGGTTAGTTGCACCACCTGAATTTTTTGAGCAATTAAGAAAATCAGGTGCTAAACTTTCTGACCAATCAGTAATGGCTGATGGCGGTGCATCTCAAATCAGAAATGGTCTTGTTACAGACAGACCGTTATTTGGTTTTAACATGTACTCAACAAATGCTATTGCAGTGTCTAGTGGATCTGCAGCATCTCATACTTTTGGCTCTTCAGGATCAAATGAGTTTGCATTTTTATACGGACATGCGTCAGGAGTTGCAACTGTAAATCACATTGCAAAAACTGAATTAATCAGAGACCCTGATTCATTCGCTGACGTAGTCAGAGGCTTACACGTTTTCGGAAGAAAAATTCTTAGAGACGAAGCAGTAAGATCTGGCGTAATTACAATCGGTTAATTTTAGGAGGAAATAAAATATGACTGCTTATAATAGTTCAAACACAAACAGATTGATCAAAGCATCATCTGATCAAGTGAGAGTTATGTCAGAGGTTGTAGATTTTTCTTCTACAACTAATGCTGCTACTGACACTTTTGATGTTATTGGTATTCCTGCAAATACTTTAGTACTTTCTGCAGGTGTAGATGTTCTTACTGCAGGTACTGGAACAGGTACAATTGCTATAGGAGACTCTGGAGATGCCGATCAATATGTTGACGAAGTCGCACCAACTAGTACTGGGCAACAAACATTGTTAAACGCACCTGAAGCATATTCAGCTGCTGATGACATTAGAATAACTGTTGCTACTGCTGCTGTTAATGCGAAAGTAAGAGTATGGGCAACTATGATGTCACTTGATAAAGGTGGATCAGACGCTGATACAGACTCACAAAACGTAACATTTAGTTAATAGCTAATTATCTTGGGGGGAGCAATCCCCCCTTGATTTAACAGGAGAATAAATGTCAACAACATATTTAACTTTAACAAACAGAACATTAAGAGAACTTAACGAAATTGAATTAACTTCTGCTAACTTTGCTTCAAGTAGAGGTATTCAGACTGCAGTTAAAGATTTTATAAACAAATCAATACATGACATTTATAATGAAACAGGTGAGATACCTTTGCTATATGCAAGAACTACACAGAATTTAGAAATAGGTGATAATGAATATGATTTTCCTGCAGACTTTAGAAAAGCAGATATGGATTCATTTTCAATTGGGCCAAAAGAATTAGTTACTAACGGAGAGTTTACATCTAATATAAATAATTGGACAACTCAAAGTGGATCACCAGCATACTCTAGTTTAGGCAATGGTAGATTAAGTTTAAGTAATGCATCTGCATCACAATCCCTTTCTACAGTTGTAAACAAAACTTATAAACTACAGGTTAGAGTTTTAAACTCAAATGCAAATTCAGACACACTTGATGTAGCTGTTGGTACAAGTGCAGGTGGTACACAAAATAAAAGTAGTAGTATAATAGTTACTAACTATGGAGAAGGTAAAATTTTAAACACTACATTTACTGCAACTGCTACAACTACACACATACAATTATCTACAACTGGAGATTTTACAGTTGATTATGTAAGAATATCTAGAAATGATATACTAAACAGAAAGATGACATATGTATCTTACGATAATTATATACAAAATTATAAACCTACTGATGATACAAATAATAGTGGTAATTATGCAAACCCATTAAGAGTTTATATATTACCAAATCATTCTACATTTGGTGTAAGCCCAAGACCAAATAGTAATGAGTTTGCAGTAAATTATATTTATTATACAACACATACAGATTTATCTGCTCATGGAGATACAATGAGTTTACCAGATAGATTTGGAACATTAATTATAGATAGAGCAAAATATTACACATACATGTTAAGATCTGATCCTCAACATGCACAATTAGCTGATAGAGACTTTCAAAGAAAATTAAGACTATTGAAAGTAGATTACGCAACTAAAAATGATTACATGAGAACAGACACAATAGCAGAAAGTATTTCATTAAACATAGGAGGCAGAGTTAACTAATGGCTATTAGAGAAGATAATAAAAAAGTTCAAGATAATATGAATTATCAAACAGATAAATTTAAAATGCAAGGTAGAGATAAAGAAGAACCTATAAGAAAAGCAGATCTGTCTGATAAATTAAATACTAAACAGATTAATGATTATATTGATAAATACAAAAAAGGTGAAGATGTATCTGATATAATTAGAGATTTAAATTTTAACGAATTAGAAACACTAAGAAGATTAGCAGATAAGAAAATTACATCATAATGCCATCTACTGATTTAATATCACCATTCGTAGTTAGTTGTGCAGGGGGTTTAACACTTAATAAAGATGTGTTTTCTATGGCTCCTGGTGAAGCACTTATATTACGTAATTTTGAACCAGATATTAAAGGTGGATATAGACGAGTTAACGGTACAGCATTATATAATACTACAATTGTACCACAAGGATCTAGTAATACAAGTCTAGTTATAGATTGTGCAATTGTATTTAATGGGCAAATAATTGTAGCTAGAGGTGGTGATATACATAGAGGTACAACTTCAGGTAGTTGGACAAGTTTAACTACAGGTTTAGGTACATCTACTAGAGCATATGATTTTGAAAAGTATAACTTTAATGGTACTGATAAAGTAATTATAGCAACAGGACATTCAGCTGCACAATCAATTAATTCTAGTTTTGCTGTAGATCCTATTAATGCAACAGGTGGTGGTACAGCTCCTACAAATCCTAAGTTTGTAAAAGCATTTAAAAATCATATGTTTTATGCAGGTGCAACTAACTCACAAGAAGTTATATTTAGTGCACCTTTTTCTGAAGATGATTTTAATACAGCTGATGGTGCAGGATCATTTAAAGTTGACTCTGAAGTAGTTGGATTAAAAGTATTTAGGGATGAATTATTTATATTTTGTCAAGATAGAATTTATAAATTATTAGGTTCTACACTAAGTGATTTTGCAGTACAAGAAGTTACAAGAAATATTGGTTGTAGAGATGGCGGTAGTATTCAAGAGATTGGTGGTGATGTTATATTTTTAGCACCAGATGGACTAAGAACTATTGCTGGTACAGCTAGAATTGGTGACGTTGAACTTGGCTCTGTATCTAGACAGATACAAGCTAGAATTGATGATATAGGACATGACAGAGTTACATCATTAGTTATCAGAGATAAATCACAATATAGATTATTTTATCCTACAACAAATGGTTCTCAATCATCATCAAAAGGAATTATAGGTGTATTAAAAAATAACCCTAATACAGGACAGATTGGTTTTGAATATTCAGATATGGTAGGAATTAAACCTGCATGTACAGATTCTGATTTTATTTCACAAACTGAAACACAAGTATTTGGGGGGTTTGATGGATATATTTATAAAATGGAAGTAGGTAATACATTTGCTAATGCTGGAAATACAGATACAATTGTAGCAACATACAGATCTCCAGATATGGTATTAGGTGATCCTGGTTTAAGAAAATATATGCAAAGGGTTAATTTAAACTATGAAGGAGAAGGTACTTCAGTTAATGCGGACTTAGCAATTAGATATGACTACGATAGTCAAGATACACCACAACCGAATAAAATAAGTTTAACATCAGCAGGTGGTGCAGCTTTATATGGTACAGCTATCTATGGCAGTGCATTATATGGAGCATCAGGTACACCACTTATAAGACAAACAGTAGAAGGATCTGGATTTGCAGTAGCTTTGAAAATAGATGATAGAAATCAAACAGATGCATTTTCAGTTAAAGGATTTCAACTAGAATTTACTCCAGGAGGAAGAAGATAATGGCAGGATATAGTGCACGACAATCAACATACACAACAGGTGATACGATTGCAGCTGCAGATACTAATGATGAGTTTAATCAGTTATTAGCTGCATTTAATGCAACAACAGGACATACGCATGATGGCACTGCGGGTGATGGTGGGCCTGTATCTACTTTAAGAGATTCAAGTGGTTTTAACAAAGTAGTAATTGACAATAGCAATAATCATTTAGAGTTTTATGTAAATGTATCTTCTTCTGCAGTTGAACAAGTTAAAATTCAAGATGGTGCTATAGTTCCTGTAACAGATAATGATATAGATTTAGGTACATCTAGTTTAGAATTTAAAGATGCATTTTTTGATGGTACAGTTACAACTGATGCTGCTAGCATTGCAAGTTTAGTTTTAGCATCTGGTGCTACAGTAACAGCTATTAATGATGAAGATGATATGTCATCTAATAGTGCTACTGCACTGGCAACTCAACAATCAATTAAAGCATATGTAGATTCACAGGTAACTGCACAAGATTTAGATTTAACATCAGATAGTGGTACAATTGCAATTGATTTAGATAGTGAGACTTTAACAATTCAAGGTACTTCTAATGAAATTGAAACAAGTGCAAGCGGTAATGCTTTAACAATAGGTTTACCTAATGACGTTACTATTGGTAATAATTTAACAGTAACTGGAGATCTTACAGTATCTGGTGATGATATTACTATGGCTACTAATACATCTGGTAATTTATTAATTGCAGATGGAACAAACTTTAATTCTGTAGCAGTTGGTTCATTATCCGAAATATCTACAATAGCTAGTGATGATGTATTCTTAGCAGTAGATACTTCAGGTGGTGGCCTTAAAAAAGTTGCAAGATCAACAGTTGTATCAGGACTTGCTACATCAAGTGCAATATCAAATGTATCAGAAGATACTACACCACAGTTAGGTGGTAATCTTGATATGAATGGTAATGATATTGTTACTACATCAAATGCAGATATAGATTTAGCACCAAATGGAACAGGTAAAGTTGTTGTTAAAGGTAATACTAATCCAGGTACAGTTGTATTTAATTGTGAAAGTAATTCGCATGGGCAAACTGTAAAATCACAACCACACAGTGCTAGTGTTACAAACGTATTAACATTACCTGCAGGTGGTGATCAAGAGATTGTTGGAACAGCAGCTACACAGACTTTAACAAATAAAACTTTAACATCTGCTGTATTAAACA
>Ga0209348_1000806_pt1 | contig 15735 bp, 9 predicted proteins | sample ETNvirenome_2_30_FD_184065 | JGI IMG/M metagenome (GOLD analysis project Ga0209348, IMG submission 184065) | Marine viral communities from the Pacific Ocean - ETNP_2_30 (SPAdes) (version 2) | ecosystem: Environmental > Aquatic > Marine > Oceanic | place: Pacific Ocean | collected 2013-06-22 | reverse complement strand
AGAAGAAAAAGACCTGCAGATCTTCTTAAATCATGGTCTGTCTTTTTAGATGAGCAAAAAAAAGAATTTGGTCATAAAAAATCTTTACTTATTATGCATACTGATCCTAAAGACCCAGCAGGTACAGATCTCATAGAAGTCGTAAAACTTCTTAAAATAGAAGAAAATGTGAGATTTTCTGCAGGGATTTTAAGCGATAATGAACTTAATACGCTATATAATATTTCAGACTTTACGTTAAACATAAGTTTTGCTGAAGGTTTTGGTCTTTCAACTCTTGAGTCTTTATATACAGCAACACCTATTATTGCTAACATGACAGGAGGATTAACTAATCAAGTTATTAATATTAAGACTTCTCAAGAACATGGTATAGCAATTAGGCCTAAAATGACGACAATATCAGGAATACAAGACACACCTTACTTAAATGAAGATTATGTTTTAGTAGATGATGTTGCAAATGCTATTTTTAAATTCTATAAAAAAGACAAAGAAGAAAAACTAAAATTAGGTTTAATTGGTCAAAAGTATGTTTTAAGTGAATTCAAAATGGAAAAAATGATTTTAGATTGGGATAAATCACTACAAGATACAATTAGCAAATGGAAAATTAATTCAAATAGAATTAGACTGGAAGAAATATGAAAAATATTGTAATATCTGGACCACTTTTAAGCAATTCTGGATATGGTGTACATTGTAGGCAAGTTTTTACTTACTTGCTTGAAAACGCTAAGGACGACGAAAAACTACATTGTCATGTTACAGAGTGGGGTAATAGCTCTTGGCACTTATCAAATGAGTTTACTTCAGGTCTTTTTGACAAAATAATTGATCGTCATATATCAGAAAATTCTTTATATAATATGCAATACGAAAAGTGTTATTCTGTAGGTTTTCCTAACGAGTGGGTTTTAATAGGCAAAAAAAATATTGGCATAACAGCTGGTATTGAAACTAGTATCGCACCAAATTCTTGGCTTGAAAATATTAAAAGAGCAAATTCTGTTATTGTACCATCTTTTTTTGCAAAAAACACAATAGTTAAAACTTTTAGTAATTGTCACGATATTTTAAATAAAATTAAAGTTGTTCCTGAGTATTTTTATGAAGAGTTTTTAGAAGATTCATGTGTAAAAATAGACTTGTTAGATAAAATAACAACAACAAACAATTTGCTAATCATAGGACAATTAACTTCTCTTAATAGCGAAAATGATAGAAAAAATACGTTAAATGCAATTGAAGCAACAACTAGAATATTAAGTACAATAGAAGACTCAAGTTTAATTCTTAAAATTAATTCTGGTAATAATACACAGAAAGATTTTAAAAATATCAAAGAAATACTTAAGCCTGTTTTAGACAATATAAGAAAAGAATTAGGAAATTCAGTGCCAAAAGTGTACATAATTCACGGTAATCTTTCGCCAAAAGAACTTAAAACATTATATACAACCAAGACTTCTGCACTTTTATGTTTAAGTAGAGGTGAAGGATTTGGATTAACGCTTCTTGAAGCAGCAGCTTGTGGTTGTCCTATTATCGCAACAAACTACTCAGCGTATACAGAATTTCTAGGTGATAATTTTATTAAAGTTGACTATAATCTCGAAGAAATACCAGCATCAAGAATTAACGACGTTTTTGTAAAAGGCTCGCTTTGGGCAAACTATAAAGCAAGAAGCTTACACCTTGCTGTGTTAAATTTCTTTAACAATAAGGATAAATATAGTATTATAGCTAAAAAGTTAAAATTAAATATTGTCAGTAATTTTAACAAAAATTCAATTTTTAAAATTTATAAAAAGTGTTTAGAATGAGCGACTTTTACATCTATATAATTATATTTTTAATATTTCTATTGTCAGTGTCAGTATTTTATTGCATTAAGTTTGCTTTAATAATTATTAAAATGCAAGAAACCATAGAAGAGTCTTTAGATGTTATTGATCAAAAGTATTCAAATATTTCTAAAATCTTAGAAATACCTATTTTTTTCGATAGTCCTGAAATAAAATCGGTTTTAAGAGAGTTAGAAGATACAAGAAACTCTTTGTTATATGTCGCCAACGAGTTAACAAACAATAACGTAGAGGACGATGTAACAACAGATGACAGAGACTAACAAAAAGACTGAAAAAGCTAAAAAGAAGAAAAGAAAAAATTATTATTTTACGCAAGAAGTACAAGATAAAATTGAATTGTTTCAAAAGACTGAATGTGTAACTACAAAAAACAAAATATTTGACGAACACATATTGCCAGCTTTTAGAGATCTTGTTCAAAGTCTTATATCTGTATATAAATTTAAAGCAACAAATGAAGATATTGATCACTTAAAGTCAGACTGCGTATCTTTTTTGTTTGAAACAATCTATAAATGGAAGCCAGAAAAAGGCAAAAAAGCATTTTCTTATTTTAATGTTGTAGCAAAAAACTATTTAACAATTCAGTCAAGAAGAATGCTTAAAAATAGCAATAGAAATGTTTATTTAGATGATGAGCTTTCTTTGAGCAATGCAGACAAAAAGTTTGTATATGATAAAGAGTATGTTGACGGTGATGTCGTTCTTCAAAAAAGCTTAGATAAGTATAACAAAATATTAGAGGTTATTGACTTTTTGAGTGATAGTGTAACTGATGAAAATGATATAAAATGTTGTTACGCAATAAAAAAAATATTTAGTGACATTGAAGACATAGAATTCTTTAACAAGAGGGCTGTATTTGTATATTTAAGAGAAATATCAGGTTTAAACAGCACTGAACTTTCTTCTTCTTTGTCTAGTATACGAAAAATATACAAGAAAAACGTAGGATTTGAAAAACAATTTAATTTATTTGATTTTGAGTGATTTATGAATGATGTAGACAAATTATTAGGTAAGCTAGAAAAAAACGAAAGCAAAGAAAATCAAATTAAAAACTTTGCTGATATTTTGGATAACATTGATACGCTTGAAAATAAGAAAAAAATGCTTTGGAAAGAAATATACGAAAATGCTCTTGAAGATCGTGAGAAAGCTAAAATGCTTTTTAATGATGCATATGTTTCCATGCAAGGTGGCGTAAATGAGCATATGAATATCGGTAGTGTAATGTCAAAATACATGGAAAGAATGAGCAAGTCAAACGATCAAATTTTAAAATTGGCAGAGCTTATTGCTAAAGAAGAAGAAAAGTCTGAAAACATTAGTGAAGATGACATATTCAGCAAGATTACAGGTTAGGTTTAAAAATGTTAAAAAAAGCAAAAACAATTTACTATCATAGCGAATTTTCTTCAGAAAAAATACAAGTCTTAAAAAATATACTAAGTGAATCACAAATTAAAAATATTCCTAAAGATGACAGTAGCTTGCTACGATTTGCTTCGTTTTTGCCAGCTGGAACCATTGTTGCACAAAGTCTAGATGTAGGTGAAGATAAAATTTTATGCTTGCCAGTTCTGTCTTCAAACATATCTTTACCTGTAAAGCAAGGTGAATATATATGGTATTTTTTTGATGATACAAAAGTTGATGAAATTGTTGTTAAGACAAGACCTTTAATAATGATAAGACACTACTGGCTTTCTAGAATTCACGGTACTCTTGTAAGCGAAGACTTAAACTATACATACAAAGAAAGAGATGCAACTGTATTAAATAAGCCAATACCAGAAGATAGCCCCTTAGCAGTTAATGTCAATCTTCCTAACTTTGAAGATCAAAAGTTTATGGAATTTAACTTAAAGGAAGCGCAAAAAAGCATAACAACAAAAAAGTTATATGAAGAAGGTGTAACTAAAAAGTCTTTTGTACCTAAAGCGACGCCTAGGTATTTTTCAAAAACTGATGATTTAACTCTACAAGGATCTTATAACACTCTTATTAATTTTTCTAGAACAAATGATGAGTCATCACACAATAAGTCTCCGGAAGGCTCAATAAGTATTATAGCAGGCAGGTTGGCACTACAAGACTTTAAGTTTGAAAACAGTCAAGAAAAACCTATGCCTACTGTACTTTTTAGAAATATTACAAATACAGGCAAAGAAGAACAATTTGTAATTGATGATAAAAATTATAAAATAATAGACAATGCGCTAGAAAAAGAAGAACTTCTTAAAAGACCTGACTTTTATTTAAATTTTAATCCAAAAACATTTGAAAACAAAGAAAGCCTAACAAGTTTTGATAAAGATGCTTCTACTTTATTAATAAACGAGTCTTTAGAAGTTGACAATAAAAAATATTACAATGTCGACTTAATAGAAGACTTTCATAATTCATATGAAAATTTCTTTGATGGTCTTGTTATAGAATATCCGTACGAAGTACAAACGCTAAATCAAAAAGGTAAGTTTACTAGCGTACCAACAATACTTGCTAAAACAAATAATATAAGACTTATAGCAAGAAAAAAATTAGAGACAAAAGAAAAAGTAGAGCTTCCAGAAGGTAGTATTAGGTTAATTAAAGAGTCAAATAATATACTAAACTATTCTCATATAAATATGGAAAGTGACGGTTATGTTGACATATCTGGTAGTGTAATTAAAATTGGTAATTTTTTAAATGAGTATATTAGATTTTTACCAGAAAGCTTTGAATATGCTGAATATTCTACACAGAAGCAACTTGACAGTCTTTCAAAAAAATTAAGCACTACAGGTTTCAAAGAAGAAATTGTTGATTCAATGAGAGGTTTGGGATCAGGCGTTGTGATAGGATATGATGAAAAGTACTCAGAGTCACTTGTGCTAGGACAAACTTTAAAAGGTCTTCTTGAAGAGATACTTGCTACAAATATTGAATTTGTTGAAGAGCTAAAAAAAATATCTACTGCACTTAAAACACATACACATAACAACTCAGCTGCAGTAATGACCGGACCTGCTGCGGGACCTTTACTTGTACTAAGTCCTGCTGGAGTTCCAGTTCCTGCACCTCCAGGAACTCCTGTTGGAATGGTCACAGTGCCAAGTCTGGTACCAACAGACCCATCAGCTTATGCTACTTATGAATCTTCTGGAAGCGCAAATTTAGAAAAAAAATACACAAATATAAATGACAGGCTTATAAATATACTTTCTAAATTTGCAAAAACGACTTAGTTAATACTTATATAATAATTAAACAGGATTTTAGATATGAGTATACCTGATGGTGTGACACAGCAAGAAGAGAGTCGTTTACGCGATACTTTTAGAAATACAACTGTAGACTCTTTTCCTATTGGAATAAAGACTCCTTTAGAGTTAGGTGAAAGTGCTGGTGACACTTTGTTTAAAATGCATTACAAGATTGAAGACCAAATAGCTGATAATTTAAAAAATTTAATTTTGACTAGAAAAGGCGAAAGAATTGGTTTTTATGATTTTGGAACAAATATACACAGGGCATATTCATCAGGTCTTGATGAAAATACTTTAATAGACTTTGTAATGGAAGAAATATCATTAGCAGTTTCGAAATATATGCCTGCGATTGACTTAAAAAACTTTTATGGAAGTGAACTTAAAGACGAAGAACTTGAGCAAAGCATAAGAGATGGTGAAGCTATTTCAACTAGTAGTTTAGAAAACTTAAGAGACAAAAAAGCAGAAAGCTTTTATAATTCTTTAGAAAACACAGAGACTTTCAATGCTACAATAAAGAAAAACAACGATTTAGAAATAATATATAAAATTGTTGTGGAGTACCAAATACCCGCAGAGATATCATCACAATCGCAATCATTAGAATTATTTATTAGAACATCTAGGTAAGTTTATGACAACATCAAACAATATTCAAAAATATTTAGAAAACAATCAAAAAAGTCAATTTGTTAATAAAAACTACTTAGACTTTAGACAAGACCTTTTAAATTATGCCAAAGAGTTTTATAGCGAAAATATTTTAGACTTTTCGGAAACTTCTTTGGGAGGTATGTTTTTAGACTTTGCATCGATTGTCGGTGACTCTCTTGTTTTTTACGCAGAGCAACAATTTAGTGAATTAGATTATACGACTGCAGTTGATATAGACAATATTACAAAGCATCTTAGAAGAGCAAATATTAAAAGTAACACAGCTTATCCTTCATCGTTAACAGCAACTTTTACAATTGAAGTTGAAAAAAGCAATACTTCAACACAAAGAGATCCAAAACCTAATTTAGAGCATTTACCTGTTTTACCTAGCGGGACAAGAATTATAGCAGACAATGGGGTTGAGTTTACCTTAGACGAAGATGTAGACTTTTCAGTTGGCTTTACACAAAAAATAGGCTCAGTCAATGAAGATGGAAGTCCTTTTTCATTAATCATAACAAAAAAAGCAATTTGTACATCAGGCTCAGTAATTACAGAAAGTGTTAATTTTCCTGATGATGATAAAAAAACTTATTTTTTGTCTTATGAACTAGCAGAGCCTGATGTTACAGATATTTTATCTGTTGTGGATGAAGATTTAAACGAATACTACGAAGTCGAATATTTGTCACAAAACACTTTATTCAAGGCAATTAAAAATGAAATTGACAATAACCAATACATGTACATTAGAAATGCCCCTTATCGATACGTCATTGAAAAAGAGTACAAAGCTAAAAAAACTACTCTTAGATTTGGTAATGGAAGTGGAAAAGTTATTAAAAACAATGTTTTTACTAATACTAGCGACTTAATACTACCTTTAAAAAACAAAAGTATAGTTGGTAGAACAGATGTAAATCCTAATTTGATATTAGAAAATAATAGTCTAGGCGTTTCGCCAAAAGGTAAAACTTTACTTATTACGTACAAAGCAGGTGGCGGAACTTCACATAACATTCCTAAAAAAACGCTTAATACGTTTTTTGATGATCCGGTTCTTATCTTTAAAAATAGTAAAAATATAATACCAACTCAAATAAGAGAAGAAATACTTTTATCATTGACAGTAACAAACGAAGAAAGAGCAGTTGGTGGCGCAGAAGCACCGAGTATCAACGACTTAAAAACACAAATACCTGCTGCTATTCATGCACAAGGCAGAATTATTACATACGAAGACTTAATTGCAAGAATATTGACAATGCCAAGTAACTTTGGCAAAATTGAAAAAGCAGTTGCTTTAGATAATCCTTATTCTTCTTTATCTAAAGACTTATTTGTTATTTGTAAAGATAGCGAAGGATTTTATGTAAATGCGTCTGACGCTATAAAGATAAATTTATCAAATTATATAAATGAATTTAGACTTATAAGTGACAATTATAACATACTAGATGTTCCAATTTTTAATTTTGCAATAGACTTACAAGTAAAAGTTGCTAGTGGTTATAATATAGAAAGTGTTTTATTTGATATACAAAGAAATATTGCAAATGAAATGAATTTTAGCTTAATGCAAATTGGTGAGCCTATAGATGTAAATAGAATTATAAAGTCTGTTAGTTCAACTGTAGGTGTCTTAACTATATTAACTGATAGCAATAGAATTATTAAAAGTAAAACTGATAGAGATCAATTTTATGATTTTAATAATGACATTATCAGATCTTATTCTTCAAACAGCATTGATCCTATGATCAACTTTATAAATGGCTTTGTTTATCCTTCTAGAGGAGGAATATTTGAATTAAAATATTCAGCAATTGATATTAAAATAACAGCAAACTAAGGGTTATCATGATTATAACAGTTCCAGCACAAAAAGATACTTATGTGTCTAATATTAAAGGTAATTTTTACAATGCCAGTTTAGCAAATGTTGGTCATGCAGCAACTCTAGACTTGTTTAAATTACATAATGAAAATAAAAATTCTTATTCTTGGGCTCTTTTTGAATTTGAAGGAGTTTTAGAAGACTCATCAATTTTTATTTTAGAAGATACAAACAGCTCAAAAGTTTTGTTTTTTATAGACGAAAACATAACATCAAACTCAGACGGTATTAATGGATTACAGTTTGGCACTGCACAAGACACTAAAGATATTTTAGCTGGAAATTTTGTAGTAGGGCAAGAATATAAAATAACAGCAGCAGGAAATACAGTTTTTACTGATATTGGCTCTGCAAATAATGATGTTGGAACAAAATTTATTGCGACCGGTCCTGGTGCTGGTAATGGAACTGCAATTATTGAAAATGCTGTTATCATTGGTACTAGCGGCAAAATACAATCAGACTACGCAGAGTTATTTAAAAATATAGTGTCCTCTGTTAACACATTTGAAAACAGTTTAACTTTAAATATTAATGCATACAATAATTCAAATAATCAACTAGTTTTAAAACAGGTAAAATCTGGTGAACAAGGTGATACCTTAATAAGACTTCCAAATAACATGACATCAAAAATAACGGAAGATGTTGAAAATGTAACATACGGCAAATTTTCAAGAATAGACTTTAGTACAGCAATTATTAAGTTTGATTTGCAAAGTTTTAAAGATAAATACATGAATAACGTTATTTTTGCAGATAGCTCTTTTAATGACTTGACTGCAGAAATTGTTCTACAAGATGTTACAACAGGTCATACAAAGCCTAAAGGATATACACTAGATATTGCTAGTCTAAATAAGGTTTTTGACGAAGGTACTGGAAAAGATACAATACATTTTTCTGATGTAGGTATATTGTCTAACTTTATTTCTTTAAGTGATACAGATTCTTGGCAAATACCTGAATTTATATCAGAAGGTGACGACGTTACACAAATTGAAAACGTATCACAAGATATAACTAGTGGAGATGAAAACTTAAGTTTTAATGTTACTAATTATATCAAGGCAGCTTTGAGAGATGCAATTACTAATAATGCAAATGTTGATGACAAAGGTTTTATAATTAAATTTTCAGATTCTAGTTTGTTTGATAAAAAGTCCTATTTTGTTAAAAGAGCAGGTTCAAGACACCTTATCAATAAAACATTAATACCTACTTTACAAATAAAAATACCTGATCATGAAAAACAAATACCTAAAAAGACTTTTGTCGTTAAAAGATATTTAAATAACGCTGAAAGTTTTTACCTTTATAATATCGTAAGTGGAAAATTAAAACAGTTTGTTTTGCCTGATAATGATGTTGATAATTTGACAGAAATAAGACTTAAGATAATTTCAAAAGATAGAGTTGATACATTTGTTGATAATATATCAACATTAGATGTGACAAACTATAAAGGTAATATAATTGAAGGAATAAAAATTGCAAATATAACTAACACACAGGTTTCTAAGTTTAGTAATGTTGCTTTAAATTCAGGTAAAACTTTAAAAGATTATATTGTTGACAATATGCTTGAATGCTTTTTAGTCTGGTATTCAATTGAAAATCAAGAAGTAAATGTTATTTTGGAAGAAGAAGCAGTTTTTCATTCTTCAGAACACATTAGAGACAATACATTTAAGAATCTTTTGTCAAAGATTAAGGTTGAAAACTTTGATTTAGTCGCAAACGGCTGTATTACTGAGTGTAGTGTGTATTTTATAGATACTAGAGCGAGTCATGATCCTGTTAAACTACCTTTTGATTTACCTAGCGAAAATATTGGTGACATTCAATATCAGGTTGTCAACAATAATACAGGAAAAATAATTTTAGACTTTCAAGAAAACACATCAGCTTTTTATGATGGTGAAAAATACGTTTTTAACTTATGTTTTCCCGAAGAATATAAGAATTTTAATGTTAGATTTAATTTTAAAATTTTTGATGAAATAACACAAAACGCAGTTGTATTATACAATAAAACTGTTTTTAGGATACAATGATGTATAATTTAGATATTGTTAAAAGTAATTTACAACTAGTCAATAATTCGCTAGAAGAAAGTCAAACACTTTCAAATATTAGAAATAGTATACATGCAATTGATCCAAGCTTACTAGAAAAGTCTAACGCACTTAAATTACTAACTAGCAACAACTATAATTCTTTTTATGCAACTCAACAAATTGAATCAATTGATTATAGTAAATTTAAAAATCACGTATTTTTTGATAGTGCAGTTAACAAGGTTAATTTTGTTTTAAATAAAATTTTAAACTTTCCTTATGATAAAGACGAAATAGAGTATAATAATTTTATTAATTCCTTGGAAGGATATACAAACTATATTTATAAAAATGAGTTTCCTAAATACAAAGGCTATGTAAAGTTTTCTGGTAACGAAAAAGTTATGATTAAAAATCAAACAGGAAGCTTTTTAGAAAGAAAAGATGATGATCAAATCGGTCAGCTTATGCCAGGAAATAGATTTAGTTTTAATTTCTGGCTTAACGTAGAAAGCCAAGGTTTTCAAAATAATCAAGTCGTCTTTAAGTTTTTTAATAGCGATGCAATATCAGGTTTGATATGCTTTATAGAAGAGATTAGCAGTCTACATTATTTAAATTTTACAATGATAAACAATGGTAGATTTTTAAGCAAAAAAGTTAAAATTAGTCTTGATGAGTTTCAAAATATAACAATTAATGTAACTAGCATAGATAATAAAAGAAATATATCATTTTTTATTGATGGCAACAATGTTAACGCAAGCTACGAGTCATCCAGTACTTTACCTAGCGAGGAATTTGATAGTTCTTTAACAACAGTTAGTACAAGACTAGTGTTAGGATCGAGCGAAAATCTTTCTATAAATACTGATGCTAACTATGTTTTGACAAACTTTAAAGGAAGCATAGATGATTTTAGGTATTTTAGCAAAATAAGAAGCGTAAAACAAGTTAAAAATGAAATGCACAATAGTATTTTTGCTCAAAATGGCTTAATTTGCTATTTAAAGTTTAACGAGCCAGGAGGTGACTATACTAATTCTTGCATATGTCTAGACTATTCAGGAAATAAATTACATGGTGTACTATTTGATTTGCAGGATAATTTAATTTTTGATACAACATCTAATAAAATAGATACTAATACGCCTCTTAAGCTCGAAAAAGATTTATTGTCGCCTGTTAGAAATTCTAAATTTCCAGAATTAGTAAGTTTACATAGCGAATTAATGCAAAGCGCTGAAGTTTATGATGAGACAAACTCAAATTTAATTTTTAAGCTCATGCCAAAACACTATTTTTTAGAATCAGCAGACGCACAGCAGTTACCTGTGTTTAGCAATACAGATTATTTAAAAAGTAGTACTGATACAATTGAAAACTACCAGCCTGCAAATAATCATTTGGTTAACATAGTTTTAATATGGGCAAAATTTTTTGATCAGCTTAAGCTTTATATAGACTCTATTTCAAGCATAGTTGATGTTGATTATGATGCTATTAATGAAGATAAAATTCTTGGCGTAAAAATACCTTTAATTTGTAAACTTTACGGATTAAACTTTGCTGAAATTTTTGGGTCCATTACAAAAAGAAAGCTTAATGACGAAGCTTTAAATTTTGAAGATATTGTTAATGATATTTCAATAAGAAAAATACAAAATCAAATATGGTATAAAATTCTTATAAATTCAAAAAGTATTCTTTCCTCAAAAGGTACAATAAACTCAATCGATCAAATTTTTTCTTTATTAGGGGTTGACAACTTAGAAAACTTATCTATTAGAGAACATACTTCTAATAATGATTTAACTAACTTTGACAATAAGTTTTCTAGAAGTAAAAAAGCAATTAATAAAATGTCTTTTTTTGGGACTGATTTGATTGATATCGAATCTGATTTTGGAAACCAAACCACTTCCATGTTTGATAAAAATAAAATATTTTTAGAAATACAAAATATTAAAAATAGTAATAACATTTTAAGTCAAAACAATTTTATTGTGCAAAGTCAAAATGCTAAAGATGGTTTAGGAAACAACTTTTCTATTGAGTATTTTTTTGACTATGAAAAAAATGTTGAATCACAACAAATAAAATTTAATAATATACAAAACTTATTTAGAGTTGACATTGACAAAAGTCCAGTTATAAATTGTTATTTCTATAAACAAAATGAAGAAAGTAATCTTTACACACTTAATATTGACATTAAACCTGTTCATAATTCATATAGATACAACAAGAGTTTGACAATAGAAAATATAGATATTTTGTCAAGAGAAAATTATATTTGTTTAACACAAAGTTTATCTTCAAGTAATGTACTAGAATATACAGTTTATTATGCAAAAGCTAATGAAAATCATATTGCTGATAGTTTAATGAGTAATACAGTTTCAATAAATATTACTGCTGGTGATGCTTTAAATTTGTCGTCAAACGAGTCTTTATTGTCGTTAAGAACAGGAGAATACTTTTATGACAATACTACTTCACAGTTATTTGCGCTAGATAATACTAAGTTTGAAGGTAATATTTCTTGTGTAAGAACATGGTCAAAAAATTTATCAATTTCAGAAGTTAAAAATCACTCAAAAAACATTTTTAATATTAGCGAATCAGAAATTGATAAAACGTACTTAGTAAATGATTTTATTTTAAAAAGTGTAAGTGACATTGAAACAGTACTTGTAGGTAACAGTCTTAGAAAAATAAATATACAAAATCAATCAATATCAAGAATAGAAAATACAAACGGATATTTTAACGAATGTTATTTTGCTACTGAAAATAATTTAATTGAAGATTTAAAGGATAAGTTGTTGTATAAAGAAACATTTGTTTATAATAAAAACTTTGATCTAAACAATAATTTAATTGACAATAGAGTAAATATTATAAGTTATGAAGACACTAACAAAAAAATATTATCAAACAATTACAATGAATTTCCATCATTTTCAGTTAATAAAGATTTTGACTATGAAAAAAACAACAAGCTTTCAGTTGACTTCTCAATAGCAAAAAATATAAATAATGATATTAACAGACTCTTGACAAGTCTAGATGATTTTAGTGATGTATTAAACGGAAGTGCTCTATACGAATATGATTATAATAGCTTAAAAAACCTTAAAAATATGTATTTTTCTAGATTAAGAGACGACACTCAAATTAACTATGGTTCTTTACTAAACGTCTTTAGATATTTAGATAGTTTAATGACTACCTTGCTTTACAATATAGTTCCAAGTAAAACTAGTTTTAAAGGATTTAATTTTGTTTATGAATCACATATATTAGAAAGAAGCAAATACCAACATAAAAATGGAGATTCCAGATTAAGTATATGTGATAAAGATACTGCCAAGTCTTTTTCGAGAGAATTTAAGTCTGTATTTAGAGATAGTAAATATAACAATAATAGACAAATGAATTGAGGTAGCAATGGTATTGAAAGCAAATAAAAAAATATGCTTTTTTGATAATAAAAAAGTAGTATATCAGCAAACGAATAAAGATGAGTCAACCTATCACGAAAAGCAAATATTATCTTTAAAGGAAAATGTTTTTATAGATGGTCATGCTGATTGTACAATATATCCAGGCATTAATTCTAAAAGAGGTAATAACGATTTACTAAATAGCAGTTTTTATGATTATAACACATATATTCCTAATTTATATTCAAAATCAACTGTATATTTAACTTTTGCTGCTAATGTTACTTTTTCAAATAATGACGTTATACAAATAACTGATTTTATGAAAAATAAAGTTACTATTATATTTAAAAATGATATTTCTACTAACGATGGAAATACTGACCAATATGGTAGAATTATCTTAGGAATACAAAATAAAAGTTATTTAACTTATGCTAGGGAAATAAAAAAAGCTATTGTTAAAAATAAAATTTTAAATCCAAATAAAAAGTTTTTTGTAAGCATTTCTAGTACACCAGAAAACTTTCTCTATTTAACACAAAGTAATGTCGCTGTATTTCAAAGAGATAGCAAAAAAGTAGGTGGAATAAGAGTTAGTGCGCCTAGTAATGTTAACGTTTATATAGAGCCTGAACGTGAAAATACTTATAAAATAGTTAGGCATCAACTAGACTTTAAACCTTTTGAAGAAAATAAATCAATTACAAAAATATTTTCAAATAATCCAAGAATTTATAGTAAAACACTTGGCATAGATAATTTAGATTACGAAGAAGATGTATTTTTTGATGACTCTTTAACAAAATACTCAGCAGACTTTTACTTTAAAAAGCCTTCAGATATTGATTATCCTTTTACTTTTAATGAAAAAGAAATTAATTCTTTAAGTACTACAATAAACCCATTTGATACAGTTACTATTTTAGAAGGCAAAATAACAACTGAACAGTCTTTACTTGGCATAAAAGGGCATTTAATTTATAATAGTATTGATGCAAGAAACAGATGTAATAAGATAAAAAATTATCAAGAGTTCATACCTGATCGTAGTTATAATTTTACTAAAAATGTTAAAATAGATAAAAATTTATTAAATAATACTGAAGTTATTGAAGAAAACTATTGTCTTGAAGCATTTAATGACGAAGAATATACTGAGTTAGGGTCTAGCGTTGTAAGAAAAACTCCAATAACTGTTGACTATAAGTTTGAAAATCAAAATGTTAACAACATTAATAAAATTGTACTAAATACAAATCAAAGTAGTATAAAGACTATTTTATCAAATAATATACTTTACTATAATGAAGACAAAATGAATGCTATACCATTTTTTGAAACTGATTTTGAAAATTTAAATATTTTCAAAGATGATGAATCCTATAGCAAAAAAGATTATATTTATAACAATTTTGGTATGCAAAGAGATGAATACTTTAGCAAAACACCAAATTCAATTATTTATCTGGGAGTAACCGAGTAATGCCAAAAGTTAGAAGATCAAAACCTAAAGTTTATGTTGACAATTCAATTGCAGCAAAAGGCGCACTCATTTTTAGCATTGGAACTCAACTAGTATACTTTGGTAATGGAGGCTACTCGTTTGTACTTGAAGACAGAAAGGGTAAAAGAGTTAGATTCGCTTATAAAAGCATTTCTGCTGCTGAAAGTCCAATTGGAGCTGCGCAAATGAGAGGATTTTTCTCTGCAGATGATGATTTACAACCAAGATACCTAGACAATGATGTTAATCAACCTTATATAGGCTGGCAAGAAATAGACTTTTTTGGTTACGGTTATGAAGAACCCGGGAGTGATGTAAGACATTTTCACAACGAGACAGGTGCAGCAGTAAGAGTATACGCTGGAGCAACATCAGCACAATTTTCGACAGGAACTTTAACAGAAGTCATGGGTTATGTCGAATCTTTAGTAAATAATACAATTAGAGCAATAAATTACGTTAATGAGCTTGATATTACTGCAGCCAAAAGAACAGTAAGTGCAACAGAGCTTATTAATGGAAGAAAATATGAAATACTCAATGCAGGAGATACAGACTTTACTCTGTTAGGTGCAGCTGATAGTAATCCCGGGACAGCATTTATTGCTTCACGTAATGGAACAAGTGATGATGGTAGTGGAACAGTATTGGCTTCGTTTTCAATACAACTAACACAAGATGTAGGCGGTGCACGAGGAAATACCTCAATTTTTAGAGGGTTTGGTACAGGCGTTAATTCTGAAGGTAGTGAGTACGATATTTTAACAAATGATATTCAAACTATAAATTTTTCAGGCGGGGTTGATATAATAAATTTAGAGTATCATAAAAAATCAGGCAATTTATCAAATGCTATTAAAAAGTCACTTGATGAAAAGTCTTTTGAGATTGGAACTTTACCTATAAACCAAAAAATAACAGGTAAAAAGTTAAACAATATTAATTTTGCATTTGACGATTCAACTGTTTTTGAGTTTACACAGCAAAAAATAAATCCAAGATTAGGTATTCCTTATTATCCTTTAAGCTATTTACTC